>TARA_R110001599_G_scaffold353866_1_pt1 | contig 94813 bp, 91 predicted proteins | sample TARA_R110001599 | Tara Oceans TARA_R110001599 (sample SAMEA4398360) | marine metagenome | biome: Polar Biome; feature: [MES] marine water layer (ENVO:01000295) within the mesopelagic zone...; material: water (ENVO:00002006), including particulate matter (ENVO:01000060) such... | reverse complement strand
AGCGGGGCCAGAAGGTTGAGAAGGTTGTGCCTGTCCACTGGCTGTTCAGCAGAACAGTGCCTGTCCACTGGCTGGAGTAGAGGTCAGGGCTCATCAGAAATTCTCGATACTAGCAGGTAATTTGGGGGGCTTGATTGTAAACTTTACAATAACCCCGGGACGATTCAGTTGCCTGGCCGCCCCGTGGCGCCCCCAGGCTTTCTTGCCCTGTACTAGCTTGCCTCTTTACTCTTTCTGTCGTCGAAGTCGTCGGCCAACTCCTCTGCGCGCGATGGCGCGATCAGTTTTCGTGCCAGTGGGAACACTTCTTTCTCCTCTTCGTCCACGTGGTGGATGACTTCGTGCTTGAGCTTTTCAAACTTGTGAATCCAGCCGCCGCTACTCATCTCCAGATCGGAAAGTTCCTGCAACAGATCATCGGCATCTTTGTGTTCAGCCACACTGTGCCTGGCTTTTTCCGTGCCATCGGGGTGCTGCATGAGGTCGGAGTAGAAGGTTTGTTCCTCGGCAAGCGCGTGTGCGTCCAGCTCGGTTTTGAAGCGCTCAAAGAGTGCTCTTCTCTCCGGCGAATCGCCCGATGTTTCCATCAGTTTTTCGGCTATTTCTCTTTGCGTCTTATGGTCTTCGATGAGTCGTTGATAAATGTTCATGGTGTATCCTCCCAGTGTGGTTTGTTTGCCTAGCGTGTGTATGTGCAGCGGGCGAGTTCCTGGCCGGTGTCTGACGCGCTCCAGTGCGCTATGGGTACTGCCGAGACTGAATTTTTCGGGGAGCCTTCGACGATTTTGTCACTGTAGACCAGGTAGATAATGACGTTGCGCTCAGTGTCGCAATAGCGCAAGACTTTCATGCTCTTGAAGATGAGCGACCGACGTTCCCTGAAAACCGACTCGCCCTTCTTAAACGACTCCCGGATATTGATAGGCCCTACCTGGCGGCAGTCCAGCGACGCATCAGACGTATCTTCTGCAAGACCCATTGCACCCTTGTAGCCCCCGACCTGGGCGCGGCTGATATAGCAGGCAACACCCGCTATTTTCTCGTCTTCAAATACATCTACTGTAATTTCATCGTCAGGCGAAAGTGGCCGCCACTTTGTATCGACACTGCCTAGCTGTTCAGCAGCGCTGATCACAGGCAGTAGAAACGTGAGTAGTGCTGAGACGCGGAGAAAGATCATAGTTGGGGCCTGGTTGAAACAGACATTATATCCGCACCGCGGTTCGACTAAGCGTCGCTACTGATAGATGCACTTGTTTCCTCCATTAATTCAATTTCCGTGATGTCATTTACCCGTGGCCGGGCCCTGAGCGCGCGGGTCAGGTAAACACTATTCAAAATGCGTGCCAAGCTGGGCGACTCGTGACGACATCAAGCTGCCTGTCCGTGCAGGCAATCAGTGCAGGTACTGGCGACGCAGGCGCCTCTAAAGACGGATCTCCCGGAAGAGCCGATTAAAGGTAGTACTATGGCATACATATTGCTTATTCTGATGGAGAGGTCTGCAGGCTTCGGCAACTGACCGACACGCCCCGGGAGACAGGCAGATCACAAGACATGATGAAATTGACACTTTAGGAGATAGACCATGGCGAAAGATGACAGGAAGGCAACTACAACGGATGCGGGTATTCCCGTTGCCAGCGATGAGCATTCGTTAACCGTCGGGCGAGACGGTCCTATACTCTTGCATGACCATTACCTCATAGAGCAGATGGCCAACTTCAATCGCGAGCGTATTCCGGAGCGTCAACCCCACGCCAAAGGCTCCGGTGCTTTCGGCTTTTTTCAGGTGACGCAGGATGTTTCTGCCTATACCAAGGCAGCGGTCTTTCAACCGAGCACCCGCACGGACATGCTTGCCCGTTTTTCAACTGTGGCCGGTGAGCGCGGAAGCCCCGATACCTGGCGTGATCCGCGCGGATTTTCCCTCAAGTTTTATACCAGTGAGGGCAATTACGATATGGTCGGGAACAATACACCCGTGTTCTTTTTGCGCGACCCTCTGAAATTTCAACAATTTATTCGGTCACAGAAACGTCGAGCTGACAATGATTTGCGTGACCACGACATGCAGTGGGATTTCTGGACCTTATCACCCGAGTCGGCACACCAGGTAGCATGGCTGATGGGGGATCGCGGAATCCCGAAAAGCTGGCGCCAGATGAACGGGTACTCCAGCCATACCTATATGTGGGTAAATGCCAAAGGAGTGCGGTTCTGGGTGAAATACCACTTTAAGACGGACCAGGGCGTCGATTTTCTGACACAGCAAGAGGCCGATCACCTGGCCGGCGCCGATGGCGACTATCATCGCCGAGACCTGTTCGAATCCATCGCAGACGGTAATCATCCCAGATGGACGATGCATGTGCAGATAATGCCGTTTGATGAGGCGCTGAATTACCGGTTTAACCCTTTTGACCTCACCAAGGTCTGGCCACACAGCGATTATCCGTTGCACGAGGTGGGCAAACTGACACTGAATCGAAACCCCACGGATCATCACGCGGAAATCGAGCAAGCGGCCTTCGAGCCGAACAACCTCGTACCGGGAATCGGCGTCAGTCCAGACAAGATGTTGCTCGGGCGTATGTTCGCTTATGCGGATGCCCACCGGCATCGCCTGGGTGTCAACTATAAGCAAATACCGGTGAATCGACCGGAAGTACCGGTGAACAGTTACAGTAAGGACGGTGCCATGCGTATTGCTAAAACTTCCGACCCTGTCTACGCACCAAATTCCAAGGGCGGCCCCCAGGCAGACGGTGAACGCTACCCTGACGACACCACCTGGGAAGCCGACGGCGAGTTTGTGCGCGCCGCTTACACCTTAAGAAAGGATGACGATGATTTTGGTCAGGCACACACTCTCGTGCGCGAGGTGATGGATGACGATGCGCGCGACAGACTGGTGGCAAATGCGTCGGGTCATCTCAAAGCCGGGGTCACGGAGCCAGTGTTGGGTAGAGCGTTTGAGTACTGGCGCAATATCGATGAAAATATTGGCGAGAGAATCGAACAACAGGTGAGGCAGGGCTGAACATTGCGCTAAAAACGACTAGTGCCCAGTAAACTCCCTGGAATGGTTAGAGTCGACAACTGAAACCATACACACTCTATCGATTCCTGGGAGTCCAGTTCTGCGGTACACTCTCTATTCAATGCAGGTTATAACGCCGTTGTGAGCCCGGTAGCGACGTTGGGAGGCGAATAGATGCAATACTTGAGCTTGATTAGTATTCTGGCATCTATACAGGCCTGTGGCTCAGTCACTACTTTGAAAAAAAACCGATCCATCGATTACTGGTGAGTTGAATGAACGAGGGACTTACTGCGAATCGATACCCCCGAGTCTATTCAGGTGTCGCCTACGATTTCTGCATGTTGCATGCAAAACCAGTGGATGTGGCAGTCGACCTGGTGCTCGGCTTTTATCTAATTGACGGGTTTGTATCAGCTGTTGCCGACACGGTCGCTTTGCCGTATACGATCCCTTTACAGCTGAATAAAGGAAATATTGATATTAGCCTGTAAAATGCCAGGCAGCTGCGGGCGACTTAAGCTGCATCCTGATGGCCAACCCGATCCATAGCTACCGATTAGCAGAGGAAAAATTTCAATGGCTACGCATACTTTCGATGACAGCAACATCACCTGGAACCGGCTTGGAGACTTCGAACACCTCCATTATTCCATCCTGGCAATTGATGAAACGGATAAAATCGCTGACGTTCTATTCAAATTTGCCGGCAATGAGAAAATCATTTTGCACCGGCACACAGCACACAACAATACTTTTGTGATTCAGGGAGAGCACAGGCTGTACAAACCTGACGGCAGCTTGAAGGAAGTACGCCCTGTGGGCTCAATGACCTGCAGCGCGCCCGATTCTGAGCCCCATCGTGAAGGCGGCGGTGAGCAGGACGTTATTATCGTCTTTAGCATTCGCGGGGATGGTGTGTTGTACGAGCTTCTGGATGACGACAGAAACCAAATCGGCACGCTCAGCTTTCAAGACCTGGTAGACCTGAAGAAGGCTTCATAGTGGTCTGGTGTTGGTGAATTCGAGATTTAAAAAAAGGGGTGCGCACCACCGGTGCGCACCCCTTTTTACTGCAGGTGTTGGCTGTTACCTAGAAGCGGTACAACGCACCAATAGTAACGGCTTCTGAATCAACTTCCAGCTTGTCGTCAAAGAACTTTATGTCGTCAGGGCTCTGGTACGTGTATTCCAGGGAAACCGCCAGGGCTTCAGTAACAAACCACTCGGATGATACATTGAATGCATTGACCTCATAACCATTCCAGTCAGTATTCTCGTATCCAAGGCCAAACCCCAGATTCTTGTTCACGTACCACTTGGCAGCAACGAGGTAGGCATTCACATCGTTATTGTCTTTAACGCTGGTACGGCCATAACCGAGTTCCGCAGTAATTGCGCCGTCGCCGCTCAGTGACCAGAGGTGTTTCACGTCTGCCCTGTAGCTATCTACGTCGCCGCCGTTACTTACGTTTGTTTGCTCATAACCCAGGATAACTGTGGTCTTTGGCGTAACGTAGTAACCGACACCAAGGTTGTAGATATCGATGTCGCGATCGCCAGGCTCGGCACGCTCATAGCCAACGTCAACTAACAAGCCGGACAGCTGCCAGCCCGGGCCTTCGGCGACATAGCGGCCGGAAACGTTATAAGTCTGACCGTCCTGAGTGTCGAAGTCGCTGAAGTCGACTTCGCCATCGCTGGCGCCCAGGGTGATGCTGGAGGCGTGGTCAAGGAAGGCGGCTTCGCCCAGGGGGCCTTTGCTGGTATCGACTTCCCAAAGGTAAAATGTGCCATAGACTTCGCCAACATCGGTGTCATTGCTATTTTTGAAGTTGCGAGTAGGCGTTTTCAGCTCGGAATCTATCGAGCCAGCGGTGTATGCGCCACCCAGCTCCCAGCGGTAGTCTGCTTGGGCAGTTGCGGAAAGTGCCAGGCCAATGCCGGCGATGATTGCAGTTTTCTTGAACATCTTTGAAATCCTTGTGTGTTTAGTAGGCTGTACAATCCGTGTTCCGATCACGGAGCGGGGCATAATACGCACAGTACTGTCTGCCGTCAGGTGGCATGCTCAACCTAAAAAATGTGTAATATTTACTTGGCAGGTGTAGCGAAAATACCCCGAGAAACACGCTTTTTTTCCGGGGATTTTTGCCAAATTGTCTTGACCTTTACTCCAATGCTAAAAGGCCCTGCCAGGGGGGCGATAGACTGATACCCATGATGCAGTAGCTGCGTTTTTTTTCCGTAGCGGTTATGCTGTGGTCAAACCCGAATGAGGATAGAGACAGTGATAAATGCGACATCAATACTGCCGGTGATTGTGCTTGCTATGCTGAGCGGATACAGCGTTGCCGATGACCTCTCAGGCGCTACCGAAGGGCTGTGTGACACGATCAGGAGCTGCGCACTTGAAGCGGTAGCGGGCCAGGACCTAACCGATGAATTGCAGGCGAGTATAGCCCCCATGGTGGCGGGCCACTGTGCCACAATGAGCAGTCTTGTGCAGACAGTGCCGGCCGGCGATAAACTCTACCAGCCCGCCGTTGGCTGTCTGCGCAGCATGGAGTCACTCAGCTGTGAACAACTGCGCACTGTGCGTCGGGTGAAAACACCGGAATGTACAGAATACGACCGGCTGGCCAGTGAGGCGCATACTGCCGAGTAGTAGGTGTTGCGATGCGCGCCAGGGCACCAACCCTGGTGCCTGGGTAATCACAACGTGTACTTGAAGCCAATCCAGCCACCCCGGGGAGCGCCGGGCCCAACAAACAGCGGGCGGTTATCCGCAAGACCCGGTAAGACTTCCTCCGGTGATTCACCCAGCAGGCCGAAGTTCTCGTAATTTTCGTCGAAAAAATTGTTAATCCTGGCAAATATCAGAAATTGTGAATTCAGCGCATAGCTGGCGCGTAAGTTGATCAGCGTGTAGCCATCCACGGTATCCAGGTCATTATTTTCGTCTCCTCGCAGAACCTGGTCAGAGTTATAGATAAGTTCCATGCCGAGGCTTAGGCCGGTACTGCTGGTGTAATCCCCACCGAGTTTGAAGATATGTTCTGGTAAGCCGGGCAGGCGATCACCACTTTGTACTGACAACTCACCGTCTTCGTTAGCATTGGGGTGATTTGGACTTAGCACCATAAAATTATCTTCGAAGGTGGATTCGAGATAGGAGTACGAGGCATACCAATCGAATATTCCGTTACCGCCTTGTAGAGCTGACTCAAAGCCGCGGCGCCGTGTTTTGTCCACATTGGCAAAAAGCCCCGTAGAGCGACCCGTTGTCTGAAAAATAATGTCGTTCTTATTGGTCGCATGATACACGCCCAACTGGTAGCTGACCCCCCAGTAGCTTCCCCTTACACCTGCTTCATAACTGCGAGTGACCACATCATCAAGCGGCGGGTCCGCCAGGAAGGCGTTGGGCAGTCGACATTCGAAATCGATATCATCTGGATCTTCTCCCGCTTCACTGGCAAATTCCCGGGCCAATTCAAATACGCCTTCATTACAGGCCAGCTCCAGCGGGGTAGGGACGCGGTTTGACTCACCGTACGAGCCGTAGAGCGTCGCCGCGTCAGCTAGCGTATAGGTAAACCCCGCGGCGGGGTTAAAGCGCGCATAGGAATGGTCCCCGTTCAGTTCGGGGCTTTCACCGGATCGGTCGCGCAAAGTGATATCTGAATCGTTATAACGCCCGGACAAGGTCACTGAGAGTGCGCTGGTAAGGTCCAGCGTGTCAGTAAAGAACCAGCTCAGGGTTTTTGTTCGAGTATCAATACTGGTGGCTGCCCCATCGTAGAATGTGCCCACCCCGAGGCCTTCCGTGCTGCGTATTACAGGGTCAAGTTCTGACAATTCCAGGGACGCATCAAAATCGGATTTCCCGTCCAGATAACCGAAGCCGAGTATCAGCAAATTGCTGCGTGAAAAAAGCGCTTCTGTAAGCGTCATCTGGCTGTTGAAGCCCACAGATATCTGCTTTCGTTGGCTGGTGTTATTGATCGCTTCATCGGTGATTATACCGGTACCGCTCAGGTCGTCAGAAATGTCTTCCAGTTCAAAGTCCTCGGGGTCCAACCCTGCGCTCGACGCCCGGCTGTCTATCAGTTCTTCAAGCTCGTCGAAATTGCGGATACCTGGGTTATCGGCCTCGCAAATCTCCTCAAGGTTTATCCCCAGGCTGGCATCCAGTGCGTCTTCAATCTCATCGGCCTCTTCGAACAGCGATTGCTCACCGCCGGCATATTGGCATTCCTCAAACTCGGAGCCGTCTCCGTTGAACGAAGCTGTGGTGTTCTCTCGCTGGAACGCGTTGCCTGAAAATTCTACAGAGTCACTGAGACGGTGGCGAAATTCCAGGTCCAGCATATCCATGTCATTTTTGGTGGTATCGGGCGCAGTAAATACTCCGTCGCGGTCTGTAGCCAACAAGCCAACAGGCAGGGCGCCGTTACCCGTGAGTTTACTGTTGCCATGCTGGTAGATGATATCCAGGGCAGTGCGCTTATCATCACGCCAGCCCACTGTGGCATAGTAATTACTTGCCTTCGATTTAGATAAGTCCCGCCAACCATCTTCCTCGAAATGATTGAAGTTCAGGTAGTAACCCCATTGCCCGCTGTCTGCGAGCGGAAAGTTTCCGCCACTTTGCGCTTTGACAACATTTCTATTCCAGGAGCCGGTATAGATCTCCAGCTCTGTATCGTTGTAATTGAAGCCGTTTTTAGTGGTAATGACCAGGGCGCCACCGAGTGAGTTCAAGCCAAACACCGGGTTAGTGCCACCGATCAGGTCCATGCTGTGAATCGTCGATTCCGGCAGTAAATCCCAGTTCACTGTATCGCCCAGGGGTTCGTTGATGCGCACGCCATTTTGATAAACTGCCAGCCCCTGCGGCAACCCAAGTAGCGGCGAGGCGGTGAAACCGCGATACTGTACATCGGGCTGCAGGGGATTGTTTTGTGCGGAGTTAATACTGACGCTGGTCAGCGTATTGTTCATAAACTCACTGATATCGAGACTCTGGCTGCGCGCAATGTCCGCGGCGGTTGCTCGTTGTAATGCATAGGGCAGTTTGTCGACGGGTTGAGCGGTTGCCGAACCCAGTTTTATACCATAAACCTGCACTTCCTCAAGAGTCTCGTCCTGGGCGATAGCCGGTTTGTTGCACATGGCAGAGAGCAGCAGGGCCGCTGTACTGCCGATGAATAACGTCGATATAATCCCGCTATACAAAGCCCGCGACTCCTTTCGTGTGTAATCGGGTTAATGCTGAAATCAAGGTACGAATACTACCCGGCCAACGACCTCACCATTGCGCAAGGCATCGATGGATTCAGGCCCGGCGTCAAGCGAGCGCGTCGTAACTTCACATGACACCTTACCGCTGGCGGCAAGATCAAGAATATCGGCCAAATCCTGTCGGGTAGCCACGGCTTGGCTCAACAGCTTTAAACCCTTGAACCCACACAGGGTCATCGATATGGGTGTCTCACCACCGGGAACGGCGCAGAGCGATATTGTTCCGCCATAGGCCACAACCGTAAGCGCGAGGCGATGAGCATCGTGCGATGGCGCGGTGACCATTACCACGTCCATACCCAATGCCGTCAATTGCTCTACAGCCTCTGGTTGAGTTACATCGAATGCCTGGTCGGCACCCAACGCAATGGCCAGGTCCAGCTTGGCCGGATCGATATCCATAGCAACAACTCTGGCCCCCATGGTTTTTGCCAACTGGATGGCCAGGTGGCCCTGGCCGCCGACACCTATCACGCCGAAGACGGTGCCTATCCCGACGTTCGCCTTTTTTAGCCCGCCCAGTACCGTCATACCGGCACAGGCCAAAGGCGCGGCCTGCTCCGGTGTGACACCGTCCGGCACAGGCACCACAAAGTCGGCCATGGCAAGCACGTATTCGGCATGCGAACCGTCATGCGACATGCCGAGAACAGTCGCATTGGGGCAGTGGTTTTCCTCGCCGCGCCGACACTGCTTGCATTCGCCGCAGGTCGAGCGGAGAAACGGCGCTGCAACCCGTTGGCCTACCGATCTGTTGCTCACTCCCTCGCCTAATGAGGCAACGATTCCTACCGCTTCATGTCCCAGTGTCAGATCGTGTTTTACGAGGTTTTCCACGATCTCCCAGTCGCCGTCACACAAATGTACATCGGTGTAACAAAGGCCCGAAGCTTCGACTCTAATGAGGATTTCCCCGGGGCCGGGGACCGGCACTGCAACCTCCGCTACCGTGACTTCGCCGCGTGGTGCGGATAGTTTGATGGCTTTCATAGTGTTCCTGAATCGAGACGATAAAAGAGCGTCGAGTGTAGCAGTTATCGGTACTAAATCGTTTATACTGCACTTAAGAATTTTTAACGAAAGCCACTCGATTACAACTCAGCAGGAAATAATTTTCATGAAACTTTATGACTGTAACGTTGCACCAAATCCCAGAAGAGCCAGAATGTTTATCGCGGAAAAAGGCATTGATATCCCGAAAGTTGAGATAGACATCGTCGGGGGAGAGAACATGAAAGAGGCGTTCCGCGCAATAAATCCCCGGGGCATATTGCCAGTGCTGGAGCTGGATGATGGCACCTGCATTGACGAAACCATGGCCATTTGCCGGTATTTTGAAGAACTCTATCCCGAACCTGCCCTTATGGGGACAACCCCGTTGGAGCGGGCCCAGGTGGAATGCCTGCAACGAAAAATGGAGTTTGATGGCATGATCGCCGCCTCAGAGGTGTTTCGTAACAACATAGACAATACGAGCTTTGCTTACCGAAGCATGCCAGGTACCGATGAAATCACCGCCATTGATGGTCTTGTGGGGCGGGGGCAGGCTACGCTCAAGCGCTTTTTTCATTGGCTTGAATACTACTTGCAAGACTCCAGGTTCATTGCCGGGGAGCAGTTCACCGTGGCAGATATTACCGCGCTTTGTTCGGTAGATTTTGCCAAATGGATTGACGTCGAGATACCCAAGGAAAACGTGAACACCCTGCGCTGGTATGAGGAAGTATCATCACGGCCCAGTGCCAGCGCATGATTGCGCGCTGCTAAAAAATCACAGGGTTGTGGGGTCTACATATTCTGTGTCGTGCTGCAGGAACCACTCATGGCCCTTCAACATATAGTGCCAGTAGAAGAAAGGTAGACCGGTAGCTTTAATCCACCAGTAACTCCAGCGCTCCTTACGTGGATCCAAGGGAAAGGTAGGTGTGACCTTGCCGCCGTAACAGAACTCCGCCATAAGCACCTTGCCATAGGCGGTGGTCAGTGGGCAGGAAGCGTAACCGTCGTAGCTGTCCTCCAGTGCGTCACCGTCGATCACCTTCAGCAGGTTACTCACCACCACAGGTGACTGCTTGCGCACGGCGGCTGCCGTCTTGGAATTCGGGGTGGAACCGGCGTCACCCAGGCCGAATACGTTGGCATAACGGGTGTGGCGCATACTGCCCTGATCAAGTTCAACAAAGCCAGCTTCATTGGCCAGGGGGCTGTTACGAATTGCCGCCGGCGGTGATTGCGGTGGCGTAGCATGCAACATGTCGAACGCCATTTCGATAATTTTTCCCGCCTCGTCACCACCAACTACCTCGAAAGTCGCGCGCCGATTCGGCCCATCAATCGCCACCAGATTATGCTGAAAGTGCACATTAATATTGTGCCGTGCGGCAACCTTCACCAGCTCTTTGGCGAATAGGGGCACGGCGAACATGCCCGGCGCATGTGTCAGGAAATGTAAATCACAGCCGTTGATACCGCGTTTTTTCAGATAATCAGCCGACAGATACGCCATTTTCTGCGGTGCCCCCGGGCACTTGAAGGGCAGGGGGGCCTGAGTAAATATCGCTCTAGAGCCGGCTCCGAGGCCCTGCAGTACTTCCCAGCTATATTGCGCGTAGCGGCTGTCGTAATTGCTGCATACGCCGTTGCTGCCCAGGGCTTCATCAGCTCCCTCTATTTTGTCCCAGTTCAATTCCAGGCCGGGGCAGGCCACCAGATAATCGTAGGTAACACTGTCGCCGCCAGCCAGGCTGACCTGATTGTTCTCCGGGTCAAACGTTACTACGCTGTCCTTTATCCAGCTGACGCCGCCCGGTATCAGCCGTGCCTCGTCCCGTTGAATATTGGACAGTGTGCAAACGCCAGAGCCAACGAGGGTTAGTGCGGGCTGGTAGTAATGTGTGTTTCCGGGTTCGATAACGGCTATGCCAAGCCCGCGGGAGCCCTGGCGTTTCTGCAGGCTGGATGCAACCGTTATGCCGGCGGTACCACCGCCGACGATGAGAACATTGTGGTGTGAAGTTGCTGCCATATCACTACGCTCCAGATACCGGTGCTCGAGGTTTGTTTATCCAAGGCATCACTCGCTGTGCGATCAAACTATGAATGAGCCGTGCGAATGCAAGAAGCGTAGACCTGCCGGAGAATTATGTCCAACCCTCGTTGGTGCTAATTGGGTTGCGAGCGGGCTAAGGATTCCGCAAGAAAACGAAGCGTGATTGCAACATCGCCAGTTCAGGGGTCCTGCTGTTGGCCGTAGCTCACAAAGGCCGTAAATACCTCCTTCATTTGGTGTTTATCCAGTAGTACCGGGCCGCCGATAGCCAGCGTTCCCCAGTAACAATGTGCTTGTTCTTCCACCAGTTCAGCGAGTTTTAAAGCGCCCTGAAGGTCGGTTGCAACGGTGATTTGGCCATGGTTGGCGAGCAGGCAGGCCGTCGATATCGACAGTCCCTGCAGAGTTGCCTCAGACAGGGCCTTGCTACCAAAGGTGGCGTATCTAGCCAGTGGGATTTCGTCGTTTCCGGCGGCTGCCACCATATAGTGCATGGGCGGAATGGGTTTTCGCGCACAGGCAAGAATAGTCGCGTAGGGAGAGTGGCAGTGTACAACAGCGTTAATGGCGGGCTTTGCCGCGTAGACGGCTGCATGCATCTGCCACTCGCTGGAAGGTGTCAGTTGCCCCGGGTCGACCCTGCCTGTTAACGACATCTGTACGATTTGTTCAGGCCGCAACTGGTCGGGGGCGATGCCGGTAGGGGTGATTAGCATCCCGGCCTCAGCCCGGGCAGATACATTGCCCGATGTGCCCTTGTTGAGCCCCCTTGCGCCCATTTGTTGCAGTGTATCTACTACTGCGGATCTGCTTGCTAGATCATCACGATACGGTTTCATCGATACCCCGGGGCACTCATTGCTACTATCTCGCAAGTTTGAACGAGATCGTTACGTGAATCTACCCGCTTGCGATCGGCCATTTTTTCAGCAAGCTGGCAGCATCTTGTGCAATGTCCGTTTATACTCAGCTACTCTATTGAACCGTTGTCACACTGAGGGAAAATCATGAAGAGCCACATAGCTGCCATTGCGTTACTTCTTTTGTTTGTTGCACTGCCCGGGTCGCCAGTTCTGGCATCGGACTATGACCCCGTCAGGGCCAAACTGGAAAACGCCATGGCCTCCCAGGTCAGAACTCCCGCAGAAATGGAACGCGACCAGAACAGGAAACCGGTGGAAACCCTGGAATTTTTCGCTTTGCGTGACAATATGAAAGTGGTGGAGTTATTCCCTGGCGGTGGCTGGTATACAAAGCTACTGGCACCTGTCCTGGCAGAAAACGGCGAGTTATACATCGCTTTTGGCACCAGTCGAGCGCAAAGTGCAGTGGCCGGGCAACCGGGTTTTGAGAAGATACAGGTGACTGGCAGCGACGCGGAGATCAGCCGCGCAGAAGGCGCACGCTTTTATACCGCGAGCAATACTGATCTGGGTGTCAAGAATGTCGATATGGTGCTGACATTCCGCAACTACCACAACTTTGATGACGCCTCACGGGACGCTCTTAACCAGTCCGTTTTCAAGGCCCTGAAGCCCGGCGGTATCTACGCACTGGTCGATCATACCCGCCGTCATATGCAGGCGGATAACGCTGAAAATCGGCGTCGCCTGGACCCGGTGCAGGCTATCAAGGAAATCCTCGCTGCGGGATTCGAATTTGTCGACTATTCCGACCTGCACTATCGGGCGGACGACGAACTGGTATACGAAGTAGGGCGCAGGACGGTCAGCGGCAATACTGACCGCTGGACGCTGATGTTCCGTAAACCCTCGTAATCACCTGGCCAGGAAACACGGCTTTTTTATCAGTCCAGGTAGCGTGTCTTAATGCTGGCTTTGAAGGCGGCGGTATCCAGGGCTGATCCGGTGGCTTTTTCGATTAATTCGTCCGGCATATAGAGGCAACCCTGGCTGCGTATATGTTGGTCCAGCCAGGAAAACAGCGGCGTAAAATCGCCGCGCCCCAAGCCCGGAAGTATGTCGGAATCGTCCCGTTGGGCGGCGGCAAATATCTGCGCTGAGGTCAACGCACCCAGTGAATACGTGGGGAAGTAGCCGAACAGCCCAGCTGGCCAGTGCACGTCCTGCATAACACCATCAATGTCATCTTTGGGCCTGATTCCCAGTAACTTTTCCATCAGTTCATTCCAGGCGCCAGGCAGGTCGCCAATGGCGATCTCGTTGGCAATAATGGCTTTTTCCAGTTTGTATCGGAGGATGACGTGCAGCGGGTAGGTAACCTCGTCTGCGTAAACCCTTATCAGACCGGGCTCGACCTTGCGGTAGATGCGCAGGATGTTATCTGCCTCCCAGGCAGGGCCTTCACCGTCCAGGCAGCGTTTAATCGTGGGTACCAGGAAGCGGATAAATTCCTCGGAGCGTGACGCCTGCATCTCCAACAGCAATGACTGGCTCTCGTGCAGGGTCATGCCGCGGGAATTGCCCACCGGCTGGCCCAGCCATTCTGCTGGCCGCCCGTCCTCGTAAAGGGCATGCCCGGTTTCATGGATGACCGCCATCAGGCTCTTCATGAAATTGTCTTCTTCGTAGCGGGTGGTGATACGTACGTCACCGTCGGCACCTCCGCTGAAGGGGTGATGCGCTGTGTCCAGGCGCCCCCGTTCGAAGGGGAACCCAAAAATTTTCATGACTTCCTTGCTGAGTGCTTCCTGTTTCTCGATGGGAAAAGGGCCGGTGGGTATCAGTGCCTGGGGTGCTGAAGCCTGTTTTTCCATCACCTCTTGCACAAACCCGGGCAGAAACTGTTCCAGATCGCCAAAAATCCGATCGACCTGGGCTTCTCTTCGGCCCGGGTCGTACTGGTCTATCATCGCCTCATAGGGGCTTACACCCATGATGCCGGATTTGATGGCGGCCTCCTCACGCTTCAGTGCAAAAAGCACCTCCAGTTTCGGCGCAAGACCCTTCCAATCATTGTTGGGTCGTGCGGTTCGCCAGGCCATCTCGGATACTGACTCCGCCAGCACAATTTTTTCTACCAGGTCAGCGGGCATGGCGTTGGCATGGATAAACTGGTGGCGCATTTCTCGCAGGTTCGCGCGCTGCCACTCGTTCAGCTGATCGGCATCGGCTTCGGCGGCAGCGATCAGGTCGGACAATTCCGGTCCTGTCTCCATCTCGTGCATCCACACACTGAGCTCAGCCAGCACTGATGCGCGCGCCGGAGCTGCGCCTTCAGGCATCATGGTTTGCTGGTCCCACTGGAGAATACCCATAGCGTTGCCCAGGGCCGAGGTACGTTTCTTACGCGCTTCCAGTTGCCGGTAAGCGTTCATGGCAATGCTCCAATTATCACTGCCGCCGCGGCAGTTTGCCGCAGCGGCCAATAAAGGGGGCAGAGTAGATGCGAAGCAGGCAGTTGTCTACAGGCCAGAAGTGTTAGAGCGACGTTATCGCGTAGCTTTCCTCGCCGTGGTAACGGTCATAGTCCGCGCTGGCGCGCTGGATATCGTTGACGGCCTGTGTCACGGCCTGGCTGACTCTTTGGTCCAACTCGGCGCAGGGCGCAACGCCGACACTCCGCAGGGCATCGGGTAAGCGAGTGACCAGCTGGCGATAGATCACGTGGTGTCCCACTTCGTGCTCCCTAATACGCTCCTGCAAGTTGGACCAGCGGGCATCCAGATCACTGCGGAGACTCTCATTTGCTGCCAGTCGCGGCAGCACGGTTTCAAACCGGAAGTCGAAGTTACCGTTGTGCACGCGACAACTTGAACTGTCGCTTGCGTACTCGCTCTGATAGTTATACTCGTATTTGAAACTGGCGTGTCCCAGGGGCCTGATCCCGGCATCTCGGTCAACCGGAAGCGGGTTGGCGGAGCCTGTCAGCGCAGTCCACACCTCTTCCCCTGTGTCACCACGTACTGTGTAGTAGCGGGTGGACTGCCGCGACTTGACGGAAAATTCGAGCCTGGACGACGTGTCGTTATAGCCACTGCCAATGAAGTGGGGTGACAGTCTTAGTACGCCACCATTGCGGCTCGCAGTGGCGTTCGAATCAGACCCTCCGAAGGCGTTAGAGTCGAGTTCATCACATTGCGCAAAGTTGCTGCCACTGCAAATCGCCCCGGCGTTGTCTCCCCAGTGGCTGAAAGTGTAACCGGGCGCTGCTACGGCGGTGAAGGTCTCGGAAAAGTGCTGATCATCTATGTCGATAGTGCAGGACTCACCCGTGTCGCAGGCAAAGAGCCCGGACGATGACATCACTGCACCTCCCTCAGGGACGTGAATTATGAGCTTACTGCCCATCAGCAGCAGACTTGTTCCGAGCACAGCAAATGCTCTGACCCACAGCAACATGACCGAATCTCCGTAGTAATCAATTTCCACCGGAAGCGCCTGTGTGCCCACCGGGATGACCTGCTAAAAACTACAGAGATAGCGCTGCCAAGGCATTGAAAAACCAGAGAAAAGTAGAGATAAACGGGGACAGAAAGTAGAGAAAACAACAGTTTTTTGTTGACAGTTCAATCGTGCACAGGGCGTGGATGTCAGGGGGCTGCGGCACAGCAGTCACGCCGGGGGAGTTATTGGGCGGTAGCGGTCCAGCTAGTTGTCTTTGAGGGAGGCATACGCCGCCAGCGCCGACTCGCGAGCGGACCTGTGATCAACCATTGGCCTGGGGTAATTCTCGCCCAGCCGGACACCTGCCATTTCCAACTCAGATGCTGGTGCCTCCCAGGGCTTGTTCAGGAAGCGGTCGGGCAGCTTGGCAAGTTCCGGCACCCACTGGCGGATATAGACCCCGTCTTTGTCGAATTTTTCGCCCTGGATTACCGGGTTGAATATGCGGAAGTAGGGCGATGCGTCTGCGCCGCTGCCCGCCACCCACTGCCAGCCACAGCTGTTGTTTGCCAGGTCTGCATCCAGCAATGTGTCCTGGAACCAGCGCGCTCCCGTGCGCCAGTTCACCAGCAAGTGCTTGGTAAGAAATGAGGCAACCACCATGCGGATACGGTTGTGCATATAGCCCGTTTGCCAAAGTTCGCGCATGCCGGCATCAACAAGGGGGTAGCCCGTTTTCCCCCGCTGCCAGTCTGTTAGCGCCGCCGCGTTTCCCAGCCAGGGAAAGTGGCGGAACTGCGGTTTGAAGGGTTCCCGGGTGATACTCGGGAAATGATAGAGCAGGTGATGCGAAAACTCGCGCCAGCCCAGTTCACTGAGGAACTTGGCTACCTGGCCGTCTTGCTCTGGCTTTCGTGCAGCCAAGCCGATAGCGGCATGCCAGATAGCGCGGGGCGATATTTCACCGAAATGGAGGTGCGGCGAGAGTCGTGTGGTGGCCTCCAGGGCAGGGTGGTTGCGCCCCTCGCTGTAGTGGGTAACAGGCCCGGCCAGAAATCCCGCCAGCCGATGCATGGCGCCGTCTGCACCCGGTTGCCAAAGATCAAGCCAGCGCTGCGCCCAGTCAGGAGCGGTGGGTAGCAGTTGCCAGGAAGTGAGCGCCTCGCTGGTGCTCTTGTCTTGATACCAGGTGGCAGCGTCAGGGGCGCCCCTCGGGCGCGCAGGCGGGTTGCCACTGCGGCAGTGTCGCCAGAACGGCGTAAATACCTTAAAGGGTGTCCCGCTTTTGGTCGTCACTTTTTCAGGATCAAACAGCAGCGAGCCGGGATAGCGTTTAAAGCTCACCCCCTGTTCTGCAAGCGCGTCGTGCAGCGTTACTTCCACCTCGTTTGCCCAGGGTTCGTAGAGTCGGGAACAGTAAACCGCGTCTGCGCCGGTTTCCTCTACTAATGCCTTGAGTACTTCGGCGGCCGGCCCTCTACGTAAAACCAGTGTGCCACCCAGCCCAGCGAGTTCTTCGCGCAGTGCTGCCAGGCTGTGATGCAGCCACCAGCGGCTGGCGCTGCCCATGGCATCATCGCCGGGGGAGATATCATCGAGGATGTAACAGGGCAAAACGGCTCTGCCAGTCGCGACGGCCGCAGTCAGGCCGGGCAGGTCGCGCGTGCGGAGATCCTGGCGGAACCAGTAAATAATTGGAGTTGTCATGTGAATACTACGAGGAATTGTAATTTTAGGATCACTGTGCCTGGAAATTAGGTATTTACGCGCTGGGGCCGGATAATCCGGTCAGTATAACGATATTGAGGCGCAATCGATGAGTGCGAAGTTAAAGGGGCCGTGGTCGACCGATGACATAACCGGTTTTTTAGGTGACGTGCGCTACCCCCTGCGCCTGGCCTGTGTGGCAGACGATGGTTATCCGCGAGTTGTGTCGGTTTGGTTTACCTATCTGGACGGCAAACTGTATTGCGCCTCGCACAATTCCTCACAATTGGTGGCACTGCTGCGAGCGAGCCCCCGAGTGGGGTTTGAAGTGGCTCCTAATGATCCCCCCTACTATGGTGTGCGCGGGCAAGGTGACGCTGTGCTTACGGAGCAGGGCGGTGCCAGGATGCTGGAACAACTTCTGGAGCGCTATCTGGGCAGCCACGATTCACCGCTGGCAAAGTGGCTGCTGTCGCGCAGCGAGGACGAAGTGCTGATAACAATCAGCCCCCGTCGCTGGTACAGCTGGGACTACCGGGAGCGGATGGAATAGCGCCATCCGACATTCCCGTCGCGACAGCCTGCAGCAGCGGTTCACAATCCGACCCGAGTTTCAGATTTGCCAGGGCGTCGGCCTGGGTGCGGCCGGGGTTGATAATTGCCAGGGATTTGCCCAACTGTCCTGCGAGACGGCAAAAACGAAACCCTGAGAACACTTGCAGCGAGCTACCTATCGCCACTACGGCGTCAGCAGAGGCGATGGCCTCGTTACATTCAGCCACCCGTGATTTGGGAATTGAGCCACCAAAAAATACTACATCCGGTATCAGCACACCCCCGCAATACTCGCAGGGTGGCACTGTGAATGATTCTACCAACGCTATCGGGACATCGGCGTCGCCGTCTGGCCGCGGTGCGGCAAGCTCAGCGCTGTGATGGGGATTGTCTCGCAGTAGCCTCCACTGCACAGACTCTCGGCTGGTGTTTGCGTTGCACTGCGTGCAGCGAACCTGGTCTATCCTGCCGTGCAGGTCTACCACTTTCGCGCTGCCAGCCCGCTGGTGAAGCCGGTCTACGTTCTGGGTTACCAGCAGATCAATATGGCCCAGCTGTTCTAGCCTGGTGAGTGCACGGTGTGCCAGATTGGGCTTTGCGTCGCGCACCACTGGCCACCCCAGCAGTGAACGAGACCAGTACCGCTGTCGCTTTGCCGGGTCGCTAACAAACTCCTGATGCGTAATGGGTGCGCTGTGTTTCCAGCTGCCCCCCCGGTCGCGGTAGGTGGGTATGCCGGAGGAGGCACTTATACCGGCGCCGGTAATGACCACCAGGCGTGCGTGGTTATGGAGAAAGCGTTGCAGGGCTGGCACATCGGTGTTTAAACAATTCATTGCCCCATTATAGGCCTTAGTCCGAACCTGGGCTGCTATATCGGGTTTGATCCGTTTGCTGCAGCGGGCGTACATTATATGAGCACTGTTGTTCTATCTCCCGGGGGGTTCTCTAGCCATGCACTATCTCATCACAGGAGGCACCGGATATATTGGCGGGGCGTTAATCCCGGTACTGTTGGCTGATGGCCATGCTGTTACCGTGCTGAGTCGACAGGGAATGCATGACGAGGAATCATTGCGCTTCGTTAACAGTCTTGATGTGATTACCGCCGGTACCCGCATTGATGTTGTGATAAATCTCGCCGGTGCGTCCCTGGCCGGAAAGCGCTGGACTCCAGCGTACAAACAAGAAATTTTTTCCAGCAGACTGGCCATTACAGAAGGGCTATTACAGTTGATGGCGCGCCTGGACGTAGCACCCGAGGTCCTGCTAAGTGCCAGTGCTATCGGGTTTTACGGGCATCACGGTGATGAGCAGCTGACAGAGGAGGGTGCAGTTGTGCCCGGTTTCGCCCATCACCTTTGCCGGCGCTGGGAAACAGCTGCGATGCGAGCGACTGAGCTGGGTGTAAGGGTTTGCCTGTTGCGCCTGGGTGTGGTGTTGGGCCAGGACGGTGGCGCTCTGGAAGAAATGGCCAGGCCATACAATTTTGGTGTTGCCAGCTGGCTTGGTTCCGGCGGGCAGTGGCTTAGCTGGGTACATCGCCGAGACGCCGTCGCCGCCATTCGTTTTCTGCAGCAACACACCGAAGTCAGCGGCCCCTTTAATATTACAGCACCCGAGCCAGTGACTAGCCGCGGTTTTTGTCTGGCGATGAAGCAGTGTAAGCGTACCTTTATTACCCTGCCCATGCCGGCACCTGTTATGCGCTTACTGGTGGGAGAGATGGCGGACGAATTGTTGTTGAACGGCCAACGCGTGCTGCCCTCCGGGCTACAGGCAGCAGGGTTTGGCTTTGCCTTCCCTACTCTTGACGCGGCGCTGGCAGATATTTTCTAGAGCAGGTTGCGCAACTTCAGTTCGTCGGGATAGGGCGCCATAAAGACCTGACTGTCGATGTAGGCATTGGGATTGTTGGCGAAATGGTGCTTGAGCATGGTTAGCGGCACTACCAGCGGAATATGGCCCAGGCGGTATTGTTCTATGAGATCCTTCAGACGCTGGCGTTCCTCGGTCGGTACAGAGCGTTTCAGATACCCCGACAGGTGGAACAACACATTGGTATGGCTGCGGACGGTAGCCCGGTGAGCGAGGGCGGTCATCAGCTCTGTAATAAACTCCGTCGCCAGTGATGCCAGTGGCACAGTGCCGGCATCGGCGAGCATTCTGCCCAGTGTCTTGTAGCCGGGCACGTGGTGCGCCATAACCAGGTACTTGTAGCGGCTGTAGAAGCTGATCAGCTTGTGTGTGCTGAGGCCCTCGGCGCACAGTTGCTTCCAGTTGTGGTAGGTGTAGGCCCTGGTCACAAAGCTCTCGCGCAGCCCCGGGTCGTTTAATCGGCCGTCGTCCTCCAGCGGCATCAACGGGTCTGCTATGGCCAGCGCTGCGGCAAACACTCCCTGCAGGTCCGAAGCTATGCCGTAGCCGTTGTCGGCGTAACGTTTTACCCGGTCGTAACCGCAGCTGGGGCTGCCCTTGACCAATATGTAGCCGCAGAGTTCAGGGGCAAGCGCCAGCACTGTATCTGCGTAAGCCGCCAGTTGGCCGGTGTAATCCCGCGTGTGAGTCTCCACATCCAGCGCCCGTACGTTCTCTGGCGTACCCACCAGATGAATGGGCGCGCGGGGTACGCCCATACCGGTACCCATCTCCGGGCAGAATGAGCGCATCTCGAAGGCCTCTGTGATACCGCGCACATGATCGTTGGCATTTTTAGCCTGGCCGTTGTAGCGCACGGCCTTGCCCGCAAGACAGGCACCGATACCCAGTACGGGCCGCACTGAAGAGGCTTGCCTGGTCATTTTACTCTGGCCAAAAACATGGGCTTTTCCTACGCTGCGCTGCAATACACGTTCTGAACATCATCCACGTAGTTGAGCATGTCCAGTAATTTGTCCAGCACTTCCTGGTCTTCAGCGTTCAGCTCCGTCGTGGTTTGGGGGATAAACTGCACCTCGTCCACCTCAAAATCAATCTCGCCAAAGGCCTCCTGAAGTGCCTCCCGGGCCTTGAACTGCTCGGTATGTGGTGCGAATACAGTGATACGGCCACTCTCGGATTCCAGATCACTCACGTCAACGTCAGCCATTAACAAGGCTTCAAGTACTGCTTCTTCATTCTCTCCTGCAAACGCGAGAATGGCGCTGTGATCAAACAGGTGACTGACGCTGCCGGGCGTTCCCAGTTTGCACTTGGTCTTGGTAAAGCAGGTGCGAACATCCCCTATGGTGCGATTGGCATTGTCTGTAAGGCAATCCACGATTAGCATGCAACCACCGGGGCCAAACCCTTCGTAGCGTGCCACGGAGAAATCCTCGCCGCCACCGCCCTTGGCTTTCTCGATCGCCTTGTCGATGACGTGGGTCGGCACCTGGTCTTTCTTGGCGCGATCTATGATGCTGCGCAGGGCGAGGTTGCCCACCGGGTCAGTGCCGCCGGATTTGCCGGTGACATAAATTTCCCGGGCGTATTTACTGTACACCCGTGCTTTGGCGTCAGAAGTTTTCGCCATCGAATCTTTGCGGTTCTGGTAGGCACGGCCCATGTTGTAATCCGTCTTTTTGCTGGTGCGAGGAGGAGGCAATATAATGAGTCTACATTTGATAATCCAGTAAAACGCCGGGAGAAGGCCGCTGAAGACGATCGATATACCACTTGAAAGCGGCCGGGTAACCGGCAGTGTAGCCGATGGCTTCGAGCCGGTAGCGCAGGTATTCGCCGATAATTTCCGCCTGCATGGCGAGGTCGGCGCAGCCTGTGCCTTGTACAGGCAAGGCCGGTTGGTCGTGGATATTTGGGGGGGCATGGCAGGTGAGGTTGGCGGCGTGAGACTGCTGGGGCGGGAACAGTTGGCCAGAGCCTGTGAACAGCAGGTACGTGGTCCCGATGCGGTGATCTTCCACGAAACCTGTTTCGGCCTGGGTTTCGGCTTGCAGCCCAGTCTTGCGCCAGGGGCGGGGCCCCGTTGTTTTGGCCACCCCGGCGCCGGCGGGGCGGTGGCGTTTGCCGACCCGGACGCGCAGCTGGCTTTTGCCTATGTGATGAACGCCATGCAATTCAAGATGGACGGCGACCCGCGCTCTATGGCCCTGGTTGGAGCCGCCTACGAGTGTCTGGAGATGGCTGGATAGATTGCCGTGATTCAGTCGCTGGTGGAAACGCGATCATCTGCACTGCCAGGCATTGCCGTTACCCAGTTGAGCACCGTGACGCCACCTGCTGTCAGGCTGGTGTCGGAAAGCAGGGCGTAGGTTGTGCCAAACCCGCCTGCGCTGACACCGGTGAGCAGGATTCGCTTGGGGCTGGGGAAGGTGTTAACGGCAACCGATTTTTACTGGCATATCAATTCTTTATTGTATTTATGGCGCGACAATCACGTGAACGGTTAACGATAAACACTTTTGCAGACCAGTACTCGCGGGCAGTGTCACTAGAACAGCTGGGGGTAATTCAACCAGTAATACTGCAGACGGGTATCTTGCCAGTTTTGATAGATACGCTCCCAGTTGAGGCCGTCAATACGCCAGCCGTGATGGGGTTCCAGATTGGTAGAAAATACCGGAGCGCCATAATCGCAGAAGCGCGTATCAACGCTCATGCGTACCGTGCGCGCCGTGGTATTGGGCTCGGCCCTGTGTACGGTGGCGGAATGGAAGATCAGGACGTCGCCGGGGTCGGAGTCCGCCACGTGCCAGCAGGTTTCATCGGAGTAGATTTCACACTGCACACCGCCGACACCTTCCGCTGTAAAGACGTTACGCACACCACCTTTATGAGAGCCCGGCAGTACCTTCACCCGGCCCATGGCAGCTTCGATTTTATGCAGTGCCACCCAGATGCCCGCCATGGTCGGCCCGGCGTGATGCGAATAGGCGTCCTGGTGCGGAGGTGTCTCATGGCCGATCTTACCCGGGGTGGATATGCGGCCCATCTTCATCGGGTAGACGAACACCTCGCTGCCGGATACCAGTTGCATCAGTTCCCGCACTGGTTCGGTGTGGAAGAAAGCGTGAAACTTCTCCAGAGATTGGATACGCGGATAGATTACATCCCAGTCGGGGTCCGCCTCCACAAAAGGCCGCCCCACCAACGCGGGAAGACCCGCAGCGGTATCCAGAGTGACGTGACCGTCGGTCTGCGCCAGTAAGCTCGCCAGCATATCCTGGCAGATATGGTCAGCTATATAGCGTTTGAAGAAGAGGTACCCCAGCTCCTGGAAGCGAGCTTGTAGCTGCTGCTGGCCCTCTTCAACACGGGAGATAACGAAGGCTTTGCTGTCAGTCATGGTCGCGGGATCTCAGAGCTCGCTGGATTTCCAGCTGGTATTTCATATTCAGGTCTATTCTAAAGGCCATCCATGCGGGTATCACCAGCAGCAGGGCCAGCCCCGGCCCCATGACCATGCCCAGCCCCCAGAAAACACTGGCGGGAGTCTCGCCAGGTTGCATACCGCTCTCAAGACCGATCAAATCGAGGAAGGGGCCAGCTACGAGGTAACCGAAGCCGCTGATAAATTTCGCGGCGAAGAAGGCCGCAGCAAACATAACACCTTCCTGCCGTCGCCCGGTATTGAGATCTTGCTCATCGGCGATATCTGCCAACAGCGAAAATACGGAGACGGTGCGGACAATAAGAAATGTGATGTGGACTGTCCAGTTAAGGTAAATCAGCGCGAGCACCAGTGCATGGTTTTGCGGCAACAGATCCAGCATTGCCAGCGGGGTCAGCCAAGCAAGATTGAGGGCCCCGGCCACACAGCTTAGGCGCAACAGTTGTTGTTTTTCCAAACGTTGATTGACGATTTTTGAAGTGCTCGTTACCAGCAGCACAGCGAGTAGCGGCGGGCCGGCAAACAGCAGGGATATCTCAGATGTTTGCAGCTGCCAGAAGTAGGTGTAGTACACCATTAACAGAGTGCTGACGATGCCACCTATGCCGCCGACAACCGTTTCCAGCAGCACCACAAAGCGAAAATTTTTATTCCTGAAAGTCTCGCGAATATCGCGCCACAGGCCGCTTCCCGGTGTCTTGTCTTCCCTGGGTAGGTCGGGAATATAGTGCCAGGTTCCCCGCAGGCAGATACAGCTCGCGCATAAGACCCCGAGTGCGCATAGCAGGCCGTATAGCTGGTAATGACTGGCTATAAAGCGCCCATCTACACCTGCGTGGGAAGTGAATAGCCATGCCAGCGTGGTTGCCGGTACCAACACCCCGACAAACCAGCCGAGGTTGGTGCGTGCACTGGAGAGACTGGTGCGCTCGTGGTAGTCGGTAGATATTTCTGCGCCAAGGGCAAGGTAGGGCACCATGAAAAAGGTCAATGCCGTGCGTAATAGCAGTACGGTTCCCAACAGCCAGTAGAACATCGAAAGCTGTGAACCCAGCACCTGTTGCGGTGGCCAGAAAAGTGCGATGAAGCTGAGTGCAAGCGGCAGCACAGAAGCAGCCATCAAGGGATGACGCCGGCCCCACCGAGAGCGCAGCCGATCGGACCAGGCACCTACCAGCGGGTCGGAAATGGCATCCCATAAAATTGAAAGCGCAATCGCCAGCCCGGTAAGAGTGCCGCTGAGGCCGAGCACTTGTTTGTAATAAAACAGCACGAACACGCCAAAGGCTGCGTCCTTGAGGGCGTAGTTAACTACCCCGGATCCATACAGCAGTCTGCCGCGAAGATTAGTCGCTCGCATGACTGCGCGCCGAATTCATCGGTGGAAGCTTATCCGTGCCGGCTTTTCGCGAGGTCGGCGGGAAGGTGTTTTGCCGCCATCAGAAACATAGCGATGGCTATCAGCGACGCCTGCAAGGTTGTCAGCATGGCGTAGCGCAATGACTCGTCGCCATAGGCGGGCTGTAATAAATCACTGATGAGCCCGGTGACGAATGGCCCGAGGCCCAGCCCGATCATATTCAGCACGAAAAACAATATTGCCGAGGTCAGCGCGCGCATGCCAGGTGCCACCAGTGTATGGGCCAGCGCGATACAGGGGCCCAGATAAAACGTCTTCAATATCAGTGCAAAAAACAGCACACCAAGGGCCGCTGAGGTGTTGTCCGTCAGCAGCACGTAGGCATAGGGAAAGTACCCAAGAGCAATCCCCAGAAGCGGTATCCACACGTACCAGCGCATATCGTTCCTGCCGTACCGGTCGGCGAGGTAGCCACCGGCAAAGGTGCCTAGGACTCCGGACAGACCCGATACGAGAGCCAGTGAGGTACCCACTTCCGCCAGGCTCATACCGTGGTTGCGCATCAGGAAAGACGGCACGAAATTGCCGTTGCCGTAACTGACGTAGGAAATGAAAGCACTGCCCAGTGCGAGATACCAGAAGGAGGGGCGATCGCGCAACAGCGTGAGTGTTTCCTTCAAACCCGGTTTCTCGACCGTAGCGGACACATGCTCCCAGCGGCCGCGCTGTGGTTCTTTGAGGGCAAAGCGCAGCACCAGGCCAAATATGACGCCGGGTACTCCCACCACCATGAACGCGATGCGCCAGCCAAAGGCCTCGGCGATGACGCCACCGAACAGGAAGCCCAGAAGAATTCCCAGATAAATCCCCGAGGAGTATATCGACAGTGCGGTGGCGCGTTGTTCCGGGGGGTAGTAGTCGCTGATCATGGAGTGTGCCGGCGGGCTGCCGCCTGCTTCACCCAGCCCCACACCCACCCGTGCCAGCAGCAGTTGGCTGTAGTTCTGGGCCATGCCCGACAGGGCGGTCATGCCACTCCACACCGTCACTGCCAGCGACACCACGTTGCGACGGTTTCCGCGATCTGCCCAGTACGCGATAGGTATGCCCGCGACAACGTAGACCACCGCGAAGGCGAAGCCGCTGAGTAAACCCAGTTGGGCATCACTCAGCCCCATCTCCGCCTTGATAGGTTCCTGCAGGATGACCAGGATCTGGCGATCAATAAAGTTTAGCGCGTAGACCGCGGTGAGCATCGCCAGGGCGAAACGTTTGTAGGAGGCGGAGAAGTCTGCTGTTATCCCGGGACTTTCCTCTGCCATTGTAGCTACATCCTGTATTATTTATTGCCCGTTTCGCCCACTGCTGGCCGGGCCAGGGGCCTAGAGCACCCACTCTGCCATATTCCTCAGTAAAGAGACATCGCCGTGAACCAGCAGTGATGTCACCGGGGAGTTTTCCCAGTCCTTGATGCGTTCGCGAATGCGATCCGGCGGGCCGGACAGGGAGATTTCATCGGCGAACTGGTCCGGCACGGCATTGATGGCTTCCTCTCGCTTGCCCGCGAAAAACAAACGTTGGATTTCCTCTGCTTCGTCGGCGAACCCCATACGCGCCATCAGTTCTTTATGGAAGTTGCGCTTGCTGGAACCCATGCCCCCCACGTAGAAGCCCAGCATCGCCTTGACCGGGTATAAGGCCTGTGCGAGGTCGTCGTTGACATTCACCAGTGTGAGGGCCGCGATTTCAAAGCCCTCTTTGGCACCTTTGAGTTGGTCGGCATACACTTCCTGTCGATAGGGAGAGTAATACAGCGGCAGCCAGCCGTCGGCAATTTGCGCGGTCTGGGTGACGTTTTTTGGCCCCTCCGCGCCAACAAATATCGGCAAGTCGGCGCGCAACGGGTGGGTAATGGACTTGATTGGTTTGCCCATGCCCCAGGATCCTGGGCCGTTGTAGGGCATGGGGTAGAATTCGCTGTCACTGGTAACAGGCTCCTCGCGGGCCAGCACCTTGCGCACAATATCGATGTACTCCCGGGTGCGGGTCAGAGGCTTGGTATAGGGTTGGCCATACCAGCCCTCAACCACCTGGGGCCCGGATACGCCCAGGCCCAAGATCATCCTGCCGCCCGACAGGTGGTCCATCGCCATCGCCGCCATGGCGCAGGCTGTTGGCGTGCGGGCCGAAAGCTGCGCTACCGAGGTGCCCAGACGTATTCTGGAAGTTTGCGCGCCAATCCACGCGAGCGGCGTAAAACAGTCATTACCATAGGATTCGGCGGTCCACACCGAGTCAAAGCCGAGGCGCTCGGCTTCCTGTGCCATCTCCACATGGTTAGTTGGCGGCTGTGCGCCCCAGTAACCCAGTTGCAGGCCAAGTGAAAGGTTTGCCACGCGTTATCTCCTTGTTGAAGTCGTTACTTTACGGCAAGACGGACCACAGGCAAACAGGGCGCTGTGGCCACTTTCGCTGACATTCCCGGTCAATACGGTGTCAATTCGCCGCGCCATTGGATAGACTCGTTCGCCCCAAAACAGGCGGTCTCTGCACAATTTACAGGGAGCGCTGTCAGCTTTACGGATTGATACCATGTCCAGATTAACCCACATTGATGATAGCGGCGCCGCGCGCATGGTGGACGTCGGGGGCAAGGCCGTTACCGAGCGTGTAGCGGTGGCAACCGCCACGGTGAGTATGCAGGCCGAGACTCTCCGTCTGTTGCAACAGGGCAGCCATAAAAAGGGCGATGTACTGGCGGTGGCGAGAGTCGCCGGCATCCAGGGTGCCAAGAAATGCTCCGACCTGATTCCCTTGTGCCATCCGTTGATGTTGACATCTGTCAGCGTGGACTTTCGCATCGATGCTGAACATTCCTGCGTGCACGTTGAAAGTCGCTGCAAGGTAGCGGGCAAAACCGGAGTGGAAATGGAAGCACTGACCGCAGTGAGCGTGGCAGCACTGACAATATATGACATGTGTAAGGCGGTCGACCGGGCCATGGAAATTGGTTCGGTGTGTTTGGTGAGCAAAGCCGGCGGTCAGTCCGGTGATTGGCAACGTGAACAGGGGCGCGACTGATGCTCAGAGTGCTATTTTTTGCCCGCATTAAAGAGGAGCTCGATTGTCCCGCTCTGGAGTTGCACTGGGAGCAAAGCATTGCCGATCTCGATAGTCTACAGGCGCGGTTGTGCCGGGATGGTGGTGAGGAATGGCAGTCGGTGCTCGGTCGCAGTAATACAATACGTGCGGTGAACCAGGTAGTGGTCGCAGGCAATAGCCCCCTGGTCGATGGCGATGAAGTGGCCTTCTTCCCACCGGTAACCGGGGGCTAAGAACAGTGGACTGCACATGTTGTCGGTAAGCATACAAGTGGAGGATTTCGATTCCGCCCAGCTGCAGCGGCAATTGCTTGCGGGGGCTATGGAAGAGGGCGCGGTGGCGACCTTTACCGGTTATGTGCGTGCCGCAAATACCGGGCGCGATGTTCAGGCGATGCAGCTGGAACACTACCCGGGCATGACAGAACGCAGCATAGAGGCCATTCTTGAGCGCGCACGCGCGCGTTGGCCGTTGCTGGCAGCTTCTGTAGTGCATCGCGTGGGGCGGTTGCAACCGGGCGACCAGATAGTGTGGGTGGGCGTTTCTTCAGCTCACCGCGCGGCGTCGTTCAGCGCTTGTGAATTTGTGATGGACTACCTCAAAAATGAAGCGCCTTTCTGGAAAAAGGAAGAGGGCGCACAGGGAGCCATCTGGGTAGAAGTCAGGAACGAAGACCGGAGCAGGGCGGCGAGGTGGGACGAAAAGACGCAGGCATAACTCAAACAGGGGGTGTGTCCCGAGCGGTTTTGGGTGTGTAATAATAGGATTGTGAGTATTTAGGAGAGACAATGAATATCGATAGCCTGGACTTCAGGAACGCCCTGGGTCGCTTTGCCACAGGGGTCTGTGTGATCAGCACGGTCTCGGCCAAGGGGACTCCCCTGGGCCTCACTGCCAATTCCTTTACTTCAGTTTCTCTGGATCCGCCCCTAGTTTTGTGGAATTTGCAGAATAACTCGGATGTCTACGATATATTCTCTGCGCCCGAGCATTTTGCCATCAATGTACTGGCCTCTGAGCACCATGGGCACTCCAATCAATATGCGAAAAAAGGGGATCATTTACTGGATCCCGCGCATTTCTCCATTGGTGAATTTGGTTCGCCTATTGTAGCTGAAGCCCTTGTCACTTTTGAATGCGAGTTACACGCTACCTATGAGGCCGGCGATCACTTGATTATTGTGGGGCGGGTAAAACATGTGTATGCGCGCGAGGAAGGTGAGCCATTGTTGTTTTATTCCGGCAACTATCACCGTCTGGGCTAGCCCGTGCGGGGAGTGCTCGCGGGCGGATATGGAACGCTTTATACTGTTTTGTTTGTATCGGTAAAGACGGATATTCAATGAAATTCTGTACGACTTGCGGTAACTCAGTCACTCTGCAAATTCCGGCAGGTGATGACCGGGAACGATTCGTGTGTACTGCCTGTGAGCACATTCATTATACCAACCCCCGCGTAATCGTTGGCTGTGTAGCGATGTATGATGGCCGGGTATTACTGTGTAAACGCGCAATTGAACCGCGTAAGAATTACTGGACTTTGCCCGCCGGGTTTATGGAAAACGGGGAAACAACATCGGAAGGTGCAGCCCGGGAGACATGGGAGGAGGCCAGGGCCAGAGTGTCGGGTCTGGAGCTGTACCGGGTGTTCGATGTGCCTTCCATCAGCCAGGTGTATATGTTTTATCGCTGTGAATTGATCGACGGTGAGTTTGGAGTGGGGCCCGAGAGCCTGGAGTCCGATTTGTACCAGCAGGCGGATATTCCCTGGGATGAGATTGCCTTTCCCGTAGTCCACGAAACTCTGGAACAGTATTTTCTCGACCACCAAGCCGGGCATTTTCCCGTGCGAGTATCCGCGGTAGAGCGCCGCCCCAGGCGGCCGTGACAGCCACCCCCGCAATCGAGTTTACGCGACTACAACAGGAGTAAGCAGTATGGCATCACCCAAGGTCGGCAATCTGGCACCGGCATTTTCTCTTTTGGATCAGGATGGCAACAAGGTCAGCCTCAAGCAGTTCAAGGACAAGAAAAATGTTGTGCTGTACTTTTACCCGAGGGCTATGACCCCGGGCTGCACGGTGCAGGCCTGCGGTATCCGCGACAGCAAGAAAGCGTTCGCGAAGCTCGGCACGGTTGTGCTCGGTGTGAGCCCCGACCCGGTGGCCAAACTGGGCAGGTTTATTGACAAGCAGGATCTGAATTTCACCCTGCTGTCTGATGAGGACCATGCGATCATCGAAAAGTATGGCGCATGGGGGCTGAAGAAATTTATGGGCAAGGAATTCATGGGTGTTTTGCGTTCAACCTTTATTATCGGCAAGGATGGGCGCCTCAAACATGTGATGGCCAAGGTCAAGACTAAAACCCACCACGACGATGTGTTGGCGTTGATACAGGAACTGGGCTTGTAGGTGCAGAAACCCCTCGCACCACCTCTGAAGTACCAGTTCGACGCTGTGCCGGCCGCCGGCACGCTGCGGGAAGTTGCCCCGGGTGTGCACTGGCTGCGCATGCCATTGCCAATGGCCCTGGACCATATCAACCTGTACATGCTGGAAGAGCCTGACGGGTGGTGGATTATTGACACCGGCATCGGGGTCGGGCCTACCCAGCAACACTGGGAGCAGATATTTGCCAGTTGCCTCGGCGACAAGCCGGTGAAAGCCGTACTGGCCACGCACTATCATCCCGACCATATTGGTATGGCTGGCTGGCTCTGTGAGCGCTGGCAGGTTCCGTTCTACATGACCCAGGCGGAATACCTGAGTGGCCTGTCATTTAGCCGAATGGCGCCTGAGCACTTCAGTTGGACCTCGACCCAGTATTTACAGCGGGCGGGGTATGCTCCCGAACAGGTGGTTGAAGCGCAAGAGCGCTTTAACGGATTCGGTGACTACATCAAGCCGATGCCGACGGCCTATCGCCGGCTGATAGATGGCATGGCCCTGACGATCAACGGGCATCGCTGGCGGGTGGTGGTGGGGCGCGGGCATTGTCCGGAACACGCCTGTCTCTACTGCGAGACGTTGAACGTGCTGATTTCCGGTGACCAGGTGATTCCACGTATCACATCCAATGTGAGCGTGATGGCGGGCGAACCGGAAGCCAACCCGCTAAAGGACTGGCTTGCCTCACATGAACATTTTCTCGATGTGCTGCCTGCTGACGCTCTGGTACTGCCGGCCCACAATGCCCCCTTCACAGGTCTGCATGCGCGACTGCGGCATCTCATAGAACACCACGAGGAACACCTGTTGGCTCTGGAAGAGGCCTGTCTTGAGGCCTCAGCAGCACCAACCGCGTTGGATTTGCTCCCGGTGTTATTCAAGCGCCCCCTGGACGATTACTCCATTGGACTGGCACTGGGGGAATGCATTGCTCACCTGAATTATCTGTACCAGCGCGGGCAGTTGTCGCGCGATCTCAATGCAGTCGGGCAGTTTACCTATCGCTCCATCGACGACACGCTGCATCTGCGCCTGCGTCGAAACCGCAGCGAGATAGAGGACCAGCCTCTTTATCAGGTATAAATAATATATAAATCAATAAGAAGAAGTTTATATTAAATGTATTTTCTATGTAGTGAAAAAGAGGCGCTATCATGTTGTCGCAACAGGAACTGTCTGATCGTTTTGAAATACAGGATTTAATTTACCGCTACGCCCAGTGGGTCGATGGGCGCGAGATTGATGAATTGCGCCATGTTTTCACCGCTGACGCCCACATAGATTACAGTGCCATGGGCGGGGCGGTAGGCAATCTTGACGATACACTCACTTTTCTCAAGGCGTCACTTACCGCGGGGCTGTTCCCAAGCACACAACATCTCAATGCCAACCTGCAGATCACCGTGGAGGGGGATACGGGCACCGGCCGTGTGATGTGTTTCAATCCGATGGAAATGGCATTGCCCAGCGGTGAAAAGCAGGTATTCTTTCTCGGCCTCTGGTACCTGGACGAATACCGGCGCACCGCCGAAGGCTGGCGTATCAGCCGTCGTGAAGAGGAAAAAAGCTGGGTGTTCAATACACCGGATTTTATGACTCTTTAACAGCATCGGCCCACAGCCGGGGCAGATAGTCCAGATCCAGTTTTGTTGCCGCCTCGCGCAGGCGAGCGTCTAATTCTGCAAGTTCCTGTGAGCCAACTTTAGCTGCATATTCTGCGCGGATTTCCTCAATAACCTCTACTGCATCTTCCACCAGCTGCAAACCCTGCTCGGTCATGCTGATTGCTCGGGCGCGCCGGTCTGTTGCGTCTACCGCCCGCTCCAGATAGCCGAGATTCTCCAACTCGCGCAGGGTTTTCCCCATTGCCTGCTGGGTAATTTGCGCCCGGTCTGCGAGTTCTGTGACCCGTGAGGTTCCCAGGCCCAGATTGGAAAACACAATCTGGTGTGACAGGCTGATAGCGGTGTGACCGCGCTCCCGGAGCTTGCGTGTGACTCTGCGATCAAAATCCCGGGAAAATTCCCGCAGGATGCGCGGCAAGGTTGTGGAGAGACGCGTTGTAATCGCGCGACGGCGCTCGGTTACATCAGTTGGGTTCACAAGTAGGCTCCACTTTGGTTTTATAATTATAGTGTGATAATAGCAAATAGGTTCCTGCTGACAATCACTCAGTCTTTTCTCGCTTGAATAGCCCCAGCGAGACGGAATTTGAATACTCTTCCGGCAATCCGGTACACTGCGCGGCTCACTTCAAACTTGATGCAAACAACATGGCAAAAATCATAAGCTGCAATACCAACGGTATTCGCGCCGCGGCACGCAAGGGTTTCTTCGACTGGTTGCAGCAAGAGCAGGCCGATGTGGTATGCATCCAGGAAACCAAAGCCCAGGTGCATCAACTCACCGACCCTGTGTTCACGCCAGACGGCTATCACTGCTACTACAACGACGCTATCAAGCCGGGGTACAGTGGCACGGCAATATACTCTCGGGTTGAACCGCAACGGATAACAACCAGTCTCGGCTGGGACCCGGCGGATTCCGAGGGGCGCTACATCCAGGCAGACTACAGTGGGGTCAGTGTCATCTCGCTGTACCTGCCATCCGGTTCCAGCAGTGAAGCTGTGCTAGAGAAAAAACTTCGCTTCATGGATGAATTTCTTCAGCATTTGCGCGGACTGCGCCGCAAGCGTCGTGAATTTATTATCTGCGCAGACTGGAATATCTGCCACAAGGAGATTGATCTCAAGAACTGGCGGGCCAATCGCAAGAACTCAGGTTTCCTACCAGAAGAAAGGGCCTGGCTGGATACGCTCTATGACGAAGTGGGCTACGTCGATTCATTTCGCCTGGTGAACGAGGAACCGGAGCAGTACACCTGGTGGTCCAATCGAGGCCAGGCCTGGGCCAAAAACGTGGGTTGGCGGCTGGATTACCAGGTGATTACACCCGCGCTGGCAGATAAGGTCCGCGCTGCGCATATTTACAAGGACGAACGTTTCTCAGACCACGCGCCGCAGATCATGGAGTATGAGCTGGAGTTGTCCTAGCGAATTGCGGCCCTCGCTGAAACCCTGTACATTAGCCGCGTTTTCCATGCTCCCGTGGGGAGTTTACCCAAGCACAGGAAATTATTGATGAGTCTCTTTATCGCCAGCGCCCATGCCCAGGCAGAGGGCGCAGCTCCTCCCGGGGGAGAAATGTTCCAGATCTTTTTTCTGGTGGGTTTGTTTGTCCTTTTCTATTTTATTGCCATTCGGCCACAGCGCAAACGCCAGAAGGAACACAAGGAATTGGTGTCCTCCATGAGTAAGGGCGATGAGGTGGTGACCTCCTCCGGCATACTGGGCAAGGTGACATCCCTCGATGACAACTACATGGTGCTGAATGTGGCCAACAACGTGGACATGAAGTTTCAGCGGGTTCATGTCCACGCAGTGCTGCCCAAGGGCACCTTGAAGTCTATAGGCTAGCGCCACCAGCGGGCCGGGATGGATCTTCAGTACCCACGCAAAACAGACCTGGCCCGCACGCCAACCCCACTGCAATACCTTGAACGCGCCTCCCAACGATGGGGCTGCGGCCATCGCCTGTGGGTTAAGCGCGATGACCTCACCGGCTGCACACTCAGTGGCAATAAGGTGCGCAAGCTGGAATTCATCAGCGCTTACGCACAGGATAACGGCTATGACACCCTGATCACCTGCGGTGGACTGCAGAGCAATCACTGTCGGGCCACGGCGTTGGTGGGGGCTCAGCTCGGACTTGATGTCCACCTGCTGTTGCGCGGCGATGAACCGGCCGAACGCGAGGGCAATCTACTGCTGGACCATCTCGCTGGCGCCACAGTGAACTACTACCCGAAACGGCAATATGTGGCTGAAATCGACGGCTTGTTTGAGCACTGGCGACAGCACTACAGCGAGCTGGGAAAAAAGGCACTGCCTATTCCTACCGGCGGCAGCGACGGTATCGGGGCCTGGGGCTATATCGCAGCCTGCGAAGAGCTGGCGAGTGACTTTGCCGCCCGGGATATCGCGCAGGCGCATGTCGTTACCGCTTCGGGCTCCGGCGGCACGCAGGCAGGGCTCACCCTGGGTGCGGCACTGCACGGCCTGCCCGCAACTGTGTGGGGTGTTAATGTGTGCGACGATGAGCAGTACTTCCTCGGCAAGGTTGCCGCAGATGCTGCGGACTGGCAACAGCGGAATGCCGGTATGCCCTTGCCTGAACTCGACATTCGCGTGCTCGACGGTTATGTGGGCCAGGGTTACGGCATCGCCAGCGAGGACGTTTTTGCGTTAATTGCTGAGTTGGCGTCCCTGGAGGGGCTGGTGCTGGACCCGGTATACACAGGCAAGGCGTTCAGTGGCATGCTGGCCGAAATAGAGGCCGGGCGTTTTCAAGGCATTCGGGATATCGTTTTTATTCACACCGGTGGTATCTTTGGAGTGTTCCCCCAGCGCGGGGGGTTCAGCTGGTAGCGTAAAATATTCCGGCGACAGCAATAATAATGCGTAACGACAGGGAAATATCGTGGAACAGCTGATTATTACGATAAATGCCTGGGCCTGGGGCCCCGCAATGTTAGTACTACTGCTGGGTACCGGCTTGTATCTCAGCCTGGGACTGCGCTTCCTGACCTTGCGCAAAATTCCCGTGGCCGTGCGGTTGTTTATTCATGGACGCACGGGCAAGGGCGACGGCGACATCTCGCCCATTGGCGCCCTTATGACGTCGCTCTCCGCCACCATCGGCACAGGTAATATCGCCGGTGTGGCAACGGCTGTTGCACTGGGGGGGCCCGGTGCACTGTTCTGGATGTGGATTACCGCCCTGCTGGGCATGGCAACCAAATACGCCGAAGCGGTATTGGCGGTCCGTTTCCGGGAGCAGGATAAACTCGGTAACTTCAGTGGCGGCCCCATGTACTACATCCGCAATGGCTTGCATCGCCGCTGGCGCTGGCTGGGTTTCCTGTTTGCGTTGTTCGGGAGTGTTGCGGGTTTCGGTCTGGCCAACACCGTGCAATCCAATTCCGTGTCGCAGGTGCTCAGCGACTCATACTCAGTACCGCCAATTGTGACCGGGCTGGTGCTAATGCTGCTGGTGGGAGCGGTGGTGCTGGGCGGGATAAAGCGTATCGCCAGAGTCGCCAGTTGGCTGGTGCCAATCATGGCGCTCACTTATGTCCTGATGAGCCTGGTGGTGATTTTTACCCATATTGAGGAATTACCCGCCGCCCTGGTTACCATCGTCGACAGTGCGATGAATGGTACCGCCGCAGCCAGTGGCTTTGCCGGTGCATCCGTGTGGGCCGCCCTGCGATTCGGTGTTGCCCGCGGCGTGTTTTCCAATGAAGCGGGCTTGGGCAGCGCGCCCATAGCGCACGCCGCGGCACGCACCAAGGAGCCGGTGCAGCAGGGAATGATAGCCATGTTGGGCACCTTTATTGATACGTTGGTTGTGTGCAGCATGACCGGGCTGGTGATAGTCATAACAGATGTTTGGCCCACCGGCGTCAGCGGAGCGAGTCTGACGACCATGGCGTTCGCCCAGGCATTCCCGGGCGGCGAGTACGTTGTTTCCCTGGGGCTTTGTCTGTTTGCTTTTACCACCATGATTGGCTGGTCTTTCTATGGTGAGCGCTGCGCGGTTTATTTACTGGGTACCGGGGTGATCAAGCCCTTCAGGGTCGCATGGGTTCTCGCCATACCGATCGGTACACTGGTGGAGCTGGATATGATCTGGCTGATTGCCGATACCCTCAATGCCTTTATGGCAATTCCCAACTTGATAGCGTTGGTGTTGCTCAGTCCAGTGGTATTCAGTATGTCAAAGGAGTACTTCAACCGGGGTTAACGCTGCGCTAAATCAAGGAGCGGCGGTCTCCGCACTGTGTACTATATCGGTTGCCCTGCCACCCCGGGGCATTCGGCAGGGGGCATCCCCCAGGAGGAAAATGAATGGACCTAGTGACAACAGTTGACGAGTGCGTAGATCAGACCATAGCGCGAGTTGGGAAAAACCTGGTGCTGGCAGCACCTCTGGGTCTGGGCAAGCCGGTGCAACTGATCAACGCCTTTTATCGCCGGGCCGCTGCCGATCCGGACATTTCGCTGCATATCTATACCGCCCTGTGCCTTGAAATACCACCAGCCGGTACGGGTCTGGAGGCCAGCCTGTCTGGCCCTATCATGCAGCGACTGTTTGGCGATTACGAAGAGCTGGCTTTTATTCAACCGGTACGCAACGACGCCTTACCGGGCAACATCAAAGTGAGCGAACTGTACTTCAAGGCCGGTTCCATGAAGAACGTTCCCGGCGCCCAGCAAAATTACATTTCCAGCAACTACACCCACATAGCAAGAGACCTGTCTGATGCGGGAGCCAATGTGCTGGTTCAGCTTGTTGCCGCACGCGATACACCTGATGGGCCAGCCGTAAGCCTGTCATGTAATCCGGACACAGGGCAGGAACTGATCGAGATGTGTGCGGGTGCAGCCCGACCTTATATATCCATCGGCCAGGTGCATCCCGATCTACCTTATATGGAAAACGATGCCGACATTGGGATCGATGGTCTCGATCTGCTGGTGCGGAACCCCGACTACGACAAAACACTGTTTGCCGTACCCAATACGGCGGTGCCAATGCAGGATTACGCTGCGGCCCTGCACGCCAGTACGCTAATAGCCGATGGTGGAACACTGCAGATCGGTATCGGTTCGCTGGGCGACGCGGTTGCCTATTCCTGCATTCTGCGTCAAAGGCACAATGCCGAGTATCGAACAGCAGTCAAGGCGCTTACTCACCAACACGTGCCAGTCGCGGGTCACTCGGAGCTCTTCGAGCAGGGCCTGTATGTGTCCACGGAAATGTTCGTGAACGGGATGATGCACCTGATTGAAGCCGGTATTATCAAACGCAAGGTCTATGACAAGCTGCCGCTGCAATTGGGCCTGAACAAGGGCGAAATCAGTGCTGCGATTGATGGGCGGTTTTACGATTACGCCCGCGCAGAGGGCGTGCTACCCGCCAGCCTGGATAAGGGCGCTCTGGCCGAGGCGCAGTATTGGGGAATCATTGATTCCAGTGCCACGCTGGAGGCAGACAAACTGATATTGGCGGGCCAGTCCCTGGCCAACAACCTGGATGATTCGCAGACACGGGCAGCGATTCTGGCGGCAGCAGAAGGACGTGAATTGCGTCAGGGCAGGGTTCTGCACGGCGGATTCTTTCTCGGTCCGGCAGATTTTTACCGTAAACTGCGTGAGCTGGACGCTGCGGGGCAGGAACAGATCTGTATGACGGGGGTGCGTCGAACTAATCAACTGCTGCTGGATTACCCCCTTTACAGCGCCCAGCGGCAACAGGCCCGCTTTATCAACACCGGTATGATGGTCACACTGACCGGCGCAGTTGCCTCGGATGCCCTGGAGGACGGCACCGTGATCAGCGGGGTAGGGGGGCAGTACAATTTTGTCGCCATGGCTCACGATCTGCCGGGTGCCCGTTCAGTGCTTTGTATTCGCAGCACCCGGGGTGTTGGCAAGCAGCTCAAATCCAATATCGTACCGTTCTACGGCCACATCACGATTCCCAAGCATTTGCGGGATGTGATTGTGACGGAATATGGCGTGGCAGACCTCAGAGGCCAAAGTGATTCAGAGATTATCAAGCGCCTCATCAGTATTGCCGACTCCCGCTTTCAGTCTGAACTACTCGAATTTGCCAAAAATCACGGCAAAGTCGAACGCGACTACCGTATACCCTTGGAGGCGCGCAATAACACTCCCGCACGCCTGCAGGAGGCATTGGCTCCGCTGTGCAACGCCGGCCTGTTGCCGGCCTACCCGTTCGGCACAGAACTCACCGAGCAGGAACAGGCGCTGGGTGCCAGTCTGCGCAAGATCAAGGCGCTCAGCGAGGAGCCGGCACATTTCATTGGCGCCTCCTTCAAAGCTCTGCTGCATAGAGGTAACGAGGAGGCCGCCCGACCGTTTCTGGAACGCATTCACCTGGAATATCCGGAAACTACCCGGGATTTTCTGGTTCAGCAGTTGTTGATGATGGAGCTGGAAGAGCGGGGCGCATTGAAAGTCAGCTAAGTTTTGAGGCATAAACCCCTTAAACCTTAGTCTGATCGTGCAAGCGCAGCAGCCGAAACCGGCAAAAAACTTGCGGCCGTCCTGCCGTTCACACACACCCTGACGCGCACTTGGAGAGCACTTGAAAGGCACCTGAAGCCTCAGTCTTCTGTGAAACCTACAAGGATGGCGCCACAAATCACCCCTGGTACCAAATCCCACAACTCGGTATTCTTCCCGCATGCCACAGAACTTAAATGACAGACTGGTAATCGCAATCTCCTCCCGAGCCCTGTTCAACCTGGATGCAAGTCATCAGGTGTACCAGAACGAAGGAGTGGAGGCATTTTCCGCCTACCAGATCGCCCGGGAAGACGAACCGCTGGAACCCGGCGAGGCATTTCCGCTGGTGCATAAACTGCTGCGGCTGAACGACCGTCTGGGGGAGGATTCCCGGGTAGAGGTGGTGCTGTTGTCACGCAACAGTGCCGACACAGGGTTGCGGGTGTTCAATTCTATCCAACATTACGACCTGGCCATTAACCGGGCGGCGTTTTGTGGCGGCGAGAGTCCCTGGCGTTATATCAATGCTTTTGGTTGTCAGTTGTTTCTTTCCAACGAGGCAGAAGACGTGCGCTATGCGCTGGATTGCGGCGTGGCGGCGGCCACTCTGGTGTCGAGCAAAGGCGGAGGGTCAGATAATGATCAATTGCGCTTCGCGTTTGACGGCGACGCGGTCATCTTTTCGGATGAAGCGGAGCGGGTATACAAAAGCGAGGGCCTGGAGGCTTTTACCGCCAGTGAGAAGGCCGCAGCCCGGCAGCCGCTGGCAGGCGGCCCTTTCAAGCCTTTTCTGTCCGCCCTGCAGCGGCTGCAACAGGCGTTTCCGGCAAGTGAGGCACCCATTCGCACCGCGCTGGTCACCGCCCGGTCTGCGCCGGCCCACGAGCGCGTTATCCGTACCTTGCGGGCATGGAATATCCGTATAGACGAGTCAATATTTCTTGGCGGCCTCAACAAGACCGAGTTTCTCCGGGCCTATCAGGCCGATGTGTTTTTCGACGACCAGCCGGCGCACTGTGCTTCAGCCAGCCCCCATATTGCCACCGGTCATGTGCCCCACGGCATTGCCAACGCCTGAGGATTTGGTCTTATTGGTTATTACTTATATATTTGGCACTTGCCCCGTTTAATGGCTATTCTTTATAAGTAATCGCGCTTCCCAGCGCGGGTTGATCCGGAGGAAGGCATGAAGCTTCAGCAGTTGCGCTACATTTGGGAGGTCGCGCACCACGAACTTAACGTATCGGCGACCGCTCAGAGTCTCTACACCTCGCAACCGGGTATCAGCAAGCAGATTCGCCTGCTTGAGGATGAACTGGGTGTGGAAATTTTCGCCCGCAGCGGCAAACACCTGACCCACGTGACCCCGGCGGGTGAAGTCATTCTTGAGACTGCTGGAGAGGTATTGCGCAAGGTTGAGAGTATCAAGCAGGTCGCCCAGGAATATTCCAATGAGCGCAAGGGTTCCCTGTCCATTGCGACTACGCATACCCAGGCGCGTTATGCTCTGCCGGCGACCATCGCGAAGTTCATGGAGAGTTATCCCGACGTCTCACTGCATATGCATCAGGGAACACCCATGCAGATATCGGAGATGGCCGCCGATGGCACCGTGGATTTTGCCATCGCTACTGAGGCGCTGGAACTGTTTTCCGATCTCATAATGATGCCCTGCTATCGCTGGAACCGCTGCATCCTGGTGCCCAAGGATCACCCGCTCACACAGTTGTCGGAGCTCACCCTGGAGGCCGTGGCCGCCCATCCGATTGTGACGTATGTGTTTGGCTTTACCGGTCGCTCCAAGTTGGACGAGGCTTTTGTTGAAAAAGGGCTGGAGCCCCGGGTCGTTTTTACGGCGGCGGATGCGGATGTCATCAAAACCTATGTTCGCCTCGGTCTGGGCATTGGCATTGTGGCGGCGATGGCATACGAGAAAAGCAAGGACTCCGACCTTGTCGCTCTGGACGCCAGCCACCTGTTTGACAGCAGCGTTACTCGTATTGGCTGCCGCAAAGGCACGTTTCTGCGTGGGTACATGTATGAGTTCATCGAGGATTTCGCCCCCCATCTGACCCGTGAAGTGGTACAGGATGCGTTCCAGCGGCATACCAAGGCCGAATTGGAAGAGCTGTTTTCCCACTTGAAGTTGCCCGTTTACTAAAATTCCACACCGGGCTTGAACCCCCGGTAGCAAGCCGCTAGATTGGGGCGCTTTAATTATCCCAACACCAAGGAGAGAAACATGGAACTGGCCTGCCTGGACCTGGAGGGTGTCCTTGTGCCCGAAATTTGGATTGCCTTTGCCGAGCGCACCGGCATCGATGAACTGCGGGCCACCACGCGGGATATTCCCGACTACAACGTGCTGATGAAGCAGCGCCTTGGCCTGCTGGACCAACACAAGCTCAAAATCGGTGATATCCAGGAAGTTATAAGCACTCTGGAGCCGCTGCCCGGCGCTATCGATTTTGTCGACTGGCTGCGGGAGCGCTTTCAGGTGATTATTCTGTCGGACACCTTCTACGAATTTTCTGAACCCCTGATGCGGCAGTTGAAGTGGCCGACCCTGTTTTGTCACCGTCTTGTCACCGATGACAGTGGCCGCGTGGTGGATTACAAGTTACGTCAGGAGGATCCGAAACGGGCGTCAGTGAAAGCACTGCACAGCCTGAACTACCGTGTGCTGGCTGCCGGGGACTCTTACAACGACACCACCATGCTGGCCGAGGCCGATGTCGGCTTTTTGATCCATGCGCCGCAGAATGTGATTGAGGAATTCCCCCAGTTTCAATCAGTAGACAGCCTGGAAGAGCTGAAGCGGGCGTTTCTCACGGCCAGCAATCGTAAGCTCTCACTCTAGGCGGTTGCGGTGATGGCCAAAAACGCGGCGGTCATCTCGAGAGAAGATATGGGGCCCGGTTGGTAACTTTGGACACGGCTATGCTGTGCTGGCAAGCCGGGTTAAAACGGCGGGCCAGATCATAACTGTTCAAGCGCCTCGATGAACTTGCCGACCTTATCCCAGGTCTCCTGATATTCCTGCTCCCAACGGGAGTCCGCGACAATACCGCCGCCAGCCCAGCAATGTATTTTACCCTCGCTGCACTGCAGGGTACGGATAGCAATATTGCTGTCCATACGTCCGTCGGCGCTGATATACAGCAGTGAACCGCAGTAGACCTGGCGCAGGTCGGGTTCAAGCTCAGCAATGATTTGCATGGCGCGGCGTTTGGGGGCACCGGTGATGGACCCGCCGGGAAAGCTGTCTCTAAGTAGTTGTGCGGCACCTCTGTCAGCGCTCAGTTCACCGCTAATGGTACTGACGAGGTGATGCACCGTGGCCAGACTCTGCACTTCGAACAGGCGATCCACGTGGATGCTGCCGGGTACGCAGCTGCGCCCCAGGTCATTGCGCAGAAGATCGACAATCATCAGGTTCTCAGCGCGGTCTTTAGTGGATGCGCGCAGCTCTCGCACAGCTTGCCGGTCTGCCGCAGGGTCCGCATGCCGAGGGCGTGTACCTTTGATCGGAGCTGTTTCAACATGGTGGCCATGGAGTGACAGGAAACGCTCTGGCGACAGGCTGATTACGGCAGCATTGTCCGCCAGCGCGAGATAGGCGGAGAACGGCGCGGCCGCCACCGGGCGCAGGGCCCTGTAGGCAAACCAGGGGTCACCCGTGTAGGTGGCGCTCAAGCGTTGCGCCAAATTTACCTGATAACAATCGCCAGCACGGATATACGCTTGTATTCGATCAAACGCCTGCTTGTACTCCTGCGCGGTAAAATTCGAGCTAAACTTTTTTGCCAGATTGAATTGCGCTGGGCGGGGGGAGCAGGGCTCGCGCAATCGCCCGAGCAGATCTCTGTGAGTTGCGCTGGAAACACCCGGCTGGCACACGAGCGTGGCGCGACGCAGCAGATGGTCCTGCACCACGCACCAGTTGTAGGCCTGCAGCTGAACCCGGGGCAGGGCGGCCGGCTGGGGGGGATCCCTGTGGACGCTTTCCAGACCATTGCCGGAGTCGTAACCAATGTAACCAAGAATGCCACCGCAAAAGGGAATGTCCTGGGATACCGGCTTAATACCGGCGTAATGCTCGCGGTGGTAATCTGAGAGATTCTGGAAAAAATCGCGTGTTTGCGCCTCGTTTGCATCGTTATGCAACACGGGCAGGCGGTCTATGGGGGCGGCAGCGAGTATGTCATAGCGCCCGGCCGTGGAGTGCGGAAAACTGCTGTCCAGCAGCGCTGCGCCCGGCATATCACGAATACATTCAAATAGCTCACAGCTGTCCCGCTGGTAGGGCAGGTCGTCTAGTCGTACCGCCTGAGTCATCCCTTGTGCAACCGCTAAAGACTGAGTGAACGCAGCTCGACATCTTGCGCGCTGTGCCGCCACAAATCGTCAAACAATTCCAGGTGACGCTTGGTGGATGCCCTGGAGGAGGGTTCGTAAAAGCCATCGTGGTCGCTGTCGCCAGGCTTGTAGAGCACGCCTTCCCGGTCACAAATCACAATGGTCTCTCCCTTCCACTGGGGGTGGTCAACCTGCTTTTGTATATGCACACAAGAGGGCAATCGTCGGGCCAGCAGTAGCAGCCTGTGGCCCCGCGTTACCAGCGCCCGGGAATCGGCCACAAGAATACGTACGCGTGTCTGACGGCTGCTGCGTATCAATACACCAATGGCCTCCACCAGCGCTGGCCGGTCGAATACCTGGTGATCCAGTTTTGGGCTGAGAATACAGATTTCTCTGGCGGCGGAACTGCATAGCTCGACTGTCAGGTCGTCAAATGGGTGCGGGTACGCCACACCGGTCAAAAATTCATTCGACATAAATTCCCCCGGCCTCCAGCAGGTATTCGAGCATTTCAGCGGACTCCGGAAGCGTCATACAGCGAGACAGGTCTTCCCCTTCCAGACGCCAACTGTCACACAGGGCCACCAGGCTGTCGAGTACCGTTTCACGAAACAGGCGGGAACCCCCATTGGCAAACAGGCGCACACCGGATGCCTCCTGTTGCCAGGCCACCCGGGCAGCCGGTGAGAGTGAGACAACGCAGGAGCTCGATTTGAGCAATGCCATGGCCTCAGCCAGGTCATCATCGTCGTGACTACAATCGTAGCGTGGCTCGGTCACCAATTCCCCGAACCAGTGGTTATCAATTTCCTCGTCCAGGGCAGCCTGTAACTGGGCGCGAGCCCGTTCCAGATCTCTGGGCCGAATTTCCCCGGCGCGGGTGGCTGGCTCAATCAGGCTGTCGGTGTAACGGAGTTCGATATCCATTTGTTCCAATAATGTGTCGGCCCATCGCGAGACCATGTCACTGAGCCGCGGGGCGCGAAAGCCTATGGAGAAGGTTGTGCACTCGCCGATCGCGGTGCCCCAATGGGCGACTCCCGGAGGCACATAAAGAATGTCGCCCGGGCCCAGTACATATTCCTGCTGGCAATTGAAGTCGCGCAGAATCCGCAGTTCCGAGTGTGGCAGCAGCGGTGTATCGGCGTCGCAATGCTCGCCGAGCTGCCAGCGGCGCTGGCCTTCGCCTTGCAGCAGGAAGACGTCGTAATTGTCATAGTGTGGGCCCACACTGCCACCGTCGGCGGCGTAGCTCACCATCACATCGTCCACACGCCATTGCGGCAGGAAGTCTACCAACAGGCGCAACTTCGCGACGGCAGGAATATAATGGTCTACAGCCTGGACCAGTAGAGTCCAGGGATTGTCGCGCTGGAGGTCGCCCTCGGTAAACGGCCCATGCCGGAGTTGCCACTGGCCGTCACATTGCTCAATGATTCGCGACTCAATTTCGTCTTCCAGAGCCAGCCCTGCGAGTCGTTCGGCAGACAGCGGCGTGTTGAACGCCGCCAATCCGTGGCGGATCAGCAGGGGCTTGCGTTGCCAGTGCTGTGCGAGGAAAGTTTCCCTGTCGAATTTGAGTTCTGCCATTGTTAAGAAGAACTGATGGCCCGGGCCTGGGCAACCGCATTGCCGATGTAGCTGGCCGGGGTCAGGGCAAGTAATTCCTTGCGCGCCGCGTCTGGCAGGTTCAGTTTCGACACAAACGCCTGTATCACCTCGGTGCTCATTTCCTGGCCCCGGGTGAGTTCCTTCAGTTTTTCGTAAGGTTTCTCGATGCCGTAGCGCCGCATAACGGTTTGAATCGGTTCCGCCAGCACTTCCCAGCTATTGTCCAGGTCCAGCGCCAGACGTGCCTCATTCAGTTCCAGCTTGCCTATTCCCTTCAGGGCTGACTGGTAGGCGATCAGGCTGTATGCGGCGCCCACGCCCATATTGCGCAGCACCGTGCTATCAGTAAGGTCGCGCTGCCAGCGACTGATAGGCAGCTTTGCTGACATGTGCTGCAATATCGCGTTGGCAAGGCCCAGATTGCCCTCGGCATTTTCGAAATCAATAGGATTGACCTTGTGGGGCATGGTGGAGGACCCAACCTCTCCGGCTATTGTCCTCTGCTTGAAGTAGCCCAGAGAGATATAGCCCCAGATATCGCGGTTAAAATCGATGAGAACGGTATTGAAACGGGCGAGCGCGTCAAACAGCTCCGCCATATAGTCGTGTGGTTCTATCTGAGTCGTGTACGAATTCCAGGTGAGACCAAGGGAGGTTACAAAGGTCTCGGCGTTAGCTTGCCAGTCGACATCGGGGTAGGCTGAGAGATGGGCATTGTAATTGCCCACGGCGCCATTGATTTTACCGAGGAACTCGAGCTTGCTCAGCTGATCAAGTTGCCGGCGCAGCCGCGCCACAACATTTGCCACTTCCTTACCCATGGTTGTTGGGCTGGCAGTCTGACCGTGAGTTCGCGACAGCATCGCCGCATCTGCCGAGTTTGTCGCCAGCTCTGACAGGGCATTGGCAATGTTGTTCATCGTTGGCAACAGAACATCGTTAAGGCCGTCTTTCAGCATCAACGCGTGAGCGAGGTTGTTGATATCCTCCGAAGTGCAAGCAAAGTGGACAAACTCGGAGATATCCTTGAGTTCATCATTTCCCTCGAAGCGTTCTTTGATGAAATACTCTACCGCCTTCACATCGTGGTTGGTGGTGGCTTCGATATCCTTGATACGTCGGGCATCCACTTCGCTGAACTTGTCGGTAATGCTTTCCAGTACCCGGGTGGCTTCTTTGGAGAGTCCCGGTACCTCGGCAATGCCCTCGTGCGCGGCGAGGCACTGCAGCCAGCGAATTTCCACCAGCACCCGGCGCTTGATCAGGCCAAACTCACTGAAAACTTCCCGCAGGGGCTCGGTTTTGCCACCGTAGCGGCCGTCAATTGGCGACACTGCGCTTAGCGCTGAGAGCTTCATGTAATTCTCCGAAAAAAATGAGGTACGATCTTATACCACGCCAAGGCCGCGCGACAGTTGCTGGGATGTGTGCAGTAGTTGCTTGCGCTGCAGCAGCAGTTTCCAGCGACGCCCGTCCAATTGATGCCACAGATACGCCGAGCGTATTCCCGCCAGTAATAGTGCGCGAATAATATCGGCATTCTGGCTGTTTTCCAGATGCTGCGCGCTGCCGGAAACCTTAATACGGAATTTCAGTTTGCTCAGGGTATCCTGGTAAATGCCGGAAATGCTGTGGCATAACTCCTGCACATTGTTGGCGAAGTGTTCAGCTCTAAAACTGGTGTGTTCAAGCCGGGAGTGCACCACCGACATCATGGCCGGGTCGGATGCGAACTTGCGCTCCAGGTAGATCATGGCAAAGACATAGCGCACCAGGTCGCGGTTTTCCTCTGCCTGGCGGCTGACTAACAGACTGCTGAGATTGTTCAGCCCGAGTTTGACTCCAGTGATACCGCCATACACATCCTCAACTGACTCTGCATCAAAGGCAAACAGGCTGTTTACCGACGAGCCGAGAAATTCCATGGGATAGCTGCCGGTTTTGGATATCTGGTCAACCAGCCGTGCAGACTGAGCGACACCCGCCATGGCGATAGTTTGTTGTTCCAGCCTGCTACGCGCGGTTCTATTCATTGCTTTTCCATTGTCCTTTCTATCACTCCACCGCCAAGACAACGCTCGCCCTGGTAGAACACCACTGACTGTCCCGGGGTCACGGCCCGTTGCGGCTGTTCAAACAACACTTTATAGCCGTCGCCCTGCCGCTGTACCGTGCACGCCTGGTCCGGCTGGCGGTAACGAACCTTGGCGCAACAGTTTAGCGGTAACTCGGGCGCTGAACCGGCTATCCACAGGACCTCGCGGGTGTAAAGCGCAGACTTGAACAGGGCCGGATGCTCATTACCCTGAGCGACGAGTAATACATTGTGGTCAAGGTCCTTGTCCACGACATACCACGGTGCGTCGCCGTGGCTGGCCAGCCCGCCGATACCCAGGCCCTGGCGCTGCCCTATGGTGTGATACATCAACCCCTGGTGTCGGCCTAACAGCTCGCCATCAAGGCTGTGGATGGCGCCGGGCTGGGCGGGCAGGTAGTGTTGCAAAAAATCCTTGAAACGGCGTTCGCCGATAAAACAGATGCCTGTGGAATCTTTCTTTTTCGCGGTGGCCAGGCCGTGCTGTTCCGCTATCTGACGAACGGCAGGTTTCGCTATCTCGCCTAACGGGAACAGGGTTTTCTCCAGCTCCCGGTGACCAACAGCGTGCAAAAAATAGCTCTGGTCCTTGTTGCCATCCAGGCCTTTCAGGAGTGTGCCTTGTCCATCCGCCTGGCCGCAGCGGGCGTAGTGACCAGTGGCGATGGCGTCGGCACCCAGGGTGAGAGCGTAATCGAGAAAGGCGCGGAACTTGATCTCGCGATTGCACAGGATGTCCGGGTTGGGTGTGCGCCCGGCACGGTATTCTTCCAGGAAGTGCTCGAACACGTTGTCCCAGTATTCGGCGGCAAAATTGGCCCCATGCAGGGGGATGCCCAATGTGTCGGCCACTGCCTGGGCATCGGCAAAATCCTCTTTCGCTGTGCAGTACTCGGTACCGTCGTCTTCTTCCCAGTTTTTCATAAACAACCCCTCCACCCGGAAGCCCTGTTCCCTGAGCAACAGGGCAGACACGGACGAGTCGACACCACCGGACATACCGACGATGACTTTACTGGAGGAATTCAAGCTCATTTACTGTAAATCAGACTCAGCGGATAACAGGTTCCCTGACGGTGAAGCTCTATCGAGGAGATCACCAGCGGGCTGCGCATTCTAGCAGAGTTGGCAAGAATTTCCTCGTAACTGAGCCAGTGGATTGCATGGATGTCCGGATCCAGTGTCGCGCCGTCTACACGCTGCACCGGCGTAGCCAGGAAGGTCGTGCGGACATAGGTGACCTGGTTGCCGGGCGCGGTGTACAGGGCGACCCCCAGTATTCCGCACAGTTCGACCTGCCAACCCGTCTCCTCCAGCGTCTCGCGCAGAGCCGCCTCCGCGAGGCTTTCGTCCTGCTCGAGGTGACCGGCTGGTTGGTTGAAGACCAACTCACCGCTGAATTTATCTCGCTCTTCTACCAGCAGATAGCGGCCACTGTCCTCGATAACCGTCGCCACAGTGACATGGGGTATCCAATCCGGCATTCAGTTTCTCCGCCCGGGTTTGTGAGCTGCGCGATTTTTCCGCGCAGATTGTGGCATGTGAATATCCATTTGCCGGTGCTCTCCCGGTTTTAATCCCACGAGTGACCAGTCGCCGATCCGGGTCCGCACAAGGCGCAGGGTAGGGTAGCCGACCGCTGCTGTCATACGACGCACCTGCCGATTGCGACCCTCGCGTATGCTGAGCTGCAGCCAGCTATCGGGCACAGACTTGCGTTCTCTCACTGGCGGCGAGCGAGGCCACAGCTGCGGTGCCGATATGCGCTCTGCCCTGGCCGGCAGGCTGAGTCCATCCTTCATCTCCACGCCAGCGCGTAAACGGGCCAGGGCCTCGTCTGTGATCAGGCCTTCAATCTGGACCTGATAGGTCTTCCAGCGCTTGTGGCGCGGGTTGGCGATATGTTGTTGCAGAGCGCCGTCATCGGTTAGCAGCAGCAGACCCTCCGAGTCATAATCCAGTCGGCCCGCGGCACGGAAACCCGGCGCCGAGAGGTAATCGGATAGTGTTGCCCGGCCCTGCTCATCCGTAAACTGGCTGAGCACCTGGAAGGGCTTGTTAAAAAGTATGACGCCTGCCATGACACCTTCATCGTGGAGAAAAAATGCTTGTCGGACGGCCCGCAACGGTCGTTGGGTCGCCAGAATTGCCGTGGATCGTGCTATACTACGCGCCGCTTTACCAGCGGTGGCCTCACGAGGGTTACACCCAGTTTGTCTCGAAAATCTGTTAACAGCAATGGAGTATATTATGGGCTACAAACATATTCAGGTTCCCACTGAAGGTGACAAAATCACCGTCAATGAAAATTTCAGCCTGAACATCCCCAACAACCCGATTATCCCCTACATCGAAGGCGACGGTATTGGCGTCGATATCAGCCCGGTGATGATCGACGTGGTAAACGCCGCCGTAGAGAAGGCGTACAAAGGTGCGAAGAAAATTTCCTGGATGGAAATATACACCGGCGAAAAAGCCGCTGAATTGTACGACGGTGACTGGTTTCCCGAGGAGACGCTGGAGGCCATCAAGGAATATGTTGTTGGCATCAAAGGTCCTCTGACCACCCCGGTAGGCGGGGGCTTCCGTTCACTGAATGTAGCTTTGCGCCAGGAACTGGACCTGTACACCTGCCTGCGTCCCGTGCGCTGGTTCGAGGGCGTACCGTCACCGGTGAAAGATCCGGGCGCCTGTAACATGGTGATTTTTCGTGAGAACTCCGAGGACATCTACGCCGGCGTGGAATACCAGGCAGGCACCCCTGAAGCGCAGAAAGTTGTCGATTTTATCATCAACGAAATGGGCGCAACCAAGATCCGTTTTCCCAATAACGTCGGTATCGGCATCAAGCCGGTCTCCGAGGAAGGCACCAAGCGCCTGGTGCGCAAAGCCATCCAGTACACCATCGAACAGGATCTGCCCTCGGTAACGCTGGTACACAAGGGCAACATCATGAAATTTACCGAAGGTGCCTTCCGCGACTGGGGCTATGAGCTCGCCCGCGAGGAATTCGGTGGTGAATTGATCGACGGCGGTCCCTGGGTTTCCATAAAGAATCCCAATACCGGCAAAGAAATCGTTATCAAGGACGTCATTGCCGACGCCATGTTGCAGCAGATACTGACCCGTCCCAAGGAATACAGCGTGGTAGCCACCCTGAACCTCAACGGTGACTATCTCTCCGACGCCCTGGCGGCCCAGGTAGGCGGCATCGGTATTGCGCCGGGTGCCAATCTGTCAGACACCATCGCCCTGTTCGAAGCCACGCACGGCACCGCGCCCAAGTATGCCGGCCAGGACAAGGTCAACCCGGGTTCGCTTATCCTTTCCGCTGAAATGATGCTGCGGCACATGGGTTGGAACGAGGCCGCCGACCTGATCATCGACGGCATGAATGGCGCGATCCAGAAACGCACCGTCACCTATGACTTTGAACGCCAGATGGACGGTGCAACATTGCTGTCATGTTCAGAGTTCGGCAAGGCGATTGTAGATTCCATGTAAATCGCGACGGAATCTTATGGAGGGCCTGTGGTGACACGGGCCTTTTTTTGTGGCCGTTAAGCAAGACGGTGGATTTCCATTCCGTCGAAGGGCGGGGGTTACCTCGCTCCATGGCTGCGGCCATGGAGCCAGGACACACCCGGATTCCTGCCGTGAATGGAATCGAACATCGGAATTTGATCAACCGCAAATGTTCTGGGGAATTGATAAAACCACCCAATAGCAAGGGATATTGAACGCTCTTCTAACTTTGCTACCCCTTGAATTACCGTATAATGTAGCCATATTAGATAGCTGAACCAGCCGCCGAAACGAGAATATTGCAGTGAGCGACATCCAGCACAGCATGACAGTGCGTATGAGTAAAGAGGAAGAAGATTCCGATGGCGGCCTTGCGCTGCAGGAATCCAAGCCTGAACTAAAGCGCCCGCCGCTGTTCAAAGTGGTATTGATGAACGACGACTATACCCCCATGGAGTTTGTGGTCGAGGTGCTGGAGATCTACTTCCGAATGAACAGGGAGCAGGCCACCCACGTTATGTTGACTGTACACACACAGGGCAAAGGGGTATGCGGGATATATACCCGGGATATCGCTGAGACCAAGGCGGCTCAGGTAAACCAGTATGCAAAAGAAAATGAACATCCATTGTTGTGTGAAATCGAGGCATCGGAGGGCTGAACGGCCCGGGAGCATTATATGCTGAGTAAAGACCTGGAACAGACGCTGAATGATGCGTTTCGGGGCGCCAGGACAAAGCGTCACGAATTTATGACTGTAGAGCATCTGCTGTTGGCGCTGCTGGACAACAATGACGCGATTCGGGTGTTGAAGGCCTGTGGCGCTGATATTGGCGGTCTGCGTGGTGATCTGGTTGAGTTTGTGGATGCTACGACACCGTTAATCCCCGCCGACGAAGAAGAGCGTGAGACCCAGCCCACATTGGGCTTTCAGAGAGTGCTGCAACGGGCGGTATTCCATGTGCAGTCCTCTGGCAAGAGTGAAGTTAACGGGGCTAATGTGCTGGTCGCAATTTTCAGCGAACAGGAGAGTCAGGCCGTATTTTTCCTCAAGACCCAGAACGTTGCGCGGCTGGATGTGGTGAATTACATCACCCACGGCACCTCCAAGGTGCCCAATGACAACGACCCCGGTGAGCCCGGCGCCGCGAGCCCGGATGAAATGAGCGTGGACGAGGGTGAAGCCAACCCGCTGGACAGCTTTGCCACCAACTTGAATGAAGAGGCCAAAGCGGGCCATATCGACCCACTGATAGGCCGTTTGGCCGAAGTGGAGCGGGTGACGCAGATTCTGGCACGGCGCCGCAAGAACAACCCGCTGCTGGTGGGGGAGTCCGGGGTCGGCAAGACAGCTATCGTTGAGGGGCTGGCCAAGAAGATTGTGGACGGTGACGTGCCGGACATTCTCAAGGACAGTGTGGTCTATTCCCTTGATCTGGGCTCGCTACTGGCGGGTACCAAGTATCGGGGTGATTTCGAAAAGCGCTTCAAGGGTTTATTGGCCGAGCTGAAAAAGCGCGACCACGCCATCCTGTTCATAGACGAAGTGCACACTATTGTTGGTGCAGGTGCTGCGTCTGGTGGTGTGATGGATGCCAGCAACCTGCTCAAGCCCATGCTGAGCTCCGGTAAGTTGCGCTGTATCGGTTCCACCACGTTTCAGGAATACCGCGGTATCTTCGACAAGGACAAAGCCCTCAGTCGCCGCTTCCAGAAAATAGACGTAATGGAGCCCAGTGTTGACGATGCCTATCGCATTCTCAAAGGGTTGAAATCGCGCTTCGAGAAACATCACGGTCTGCGCTACACCGACAAGGCGCTGCGTGTGGCGACAGATTTGTCCGCGCGTTACATCACGGACCGTTTTTTGCCGGACAAGGCCATTGATGTCATCGACGAGGCCGGCGCCTATCAGCAGTTGGTGGCGCCGTCCAAGCGCAAGAAAGTGATCGGCGTGGGCGACATTGAAAGCGTGATAGCCAAGATAGCGCGGATTCCACCGAAGTCGGTCAGTTCTGATGACAAGGAGACTTTGCAGAAGCTGGAGAAAAACCTGCAAATGGTGGTGTTCGGTCAGAATCCGGCCATCACCAGCCTCGCTACCTCTATCAAGCTGGCCAGGGCCGGCCTTAAATCGGGTGACAAGCCCATTGGTTCGTTCCTCCTGGCTGGCCCCACGGGTGTCGGCAAGACCGAGGTTACGCGCCAGTTGGCGCGCGTGCTGGGGCTTGAGCTGATTCGCTTTGATATGTCTGAATATATGGAACGTCACACGGTGTCTCGATTGATCGGCGCACCTCCGGGCTATGTGGGTTTCGATCAGGGCGGTCTGCTGACCGACGCGGTCACCAAACACCCACACGCGGTGGTGCTGCTGGACGAGGTGGAAAAAGCGCACCCCGAGGTGTTCAATCTGCTATTGCAGGTGATGGACCACGGCACGCTCACGGACAATAACGGGCGCAAGGCGGACTTCCGCAATGTCATCCTGGTAATGACAACCAATGCCGGTGCAGAGACCATCAGTCGGCGCACTATCGGTTTCACTACCCAGGATCACAGCACGGACGGTATGGAAGCGATCAACAAGATGTTCACCCCGGAATTCCGCAACCGCCTGGACAGCATCATCCAGTTCCAGCCCCTGGGAGAGGACGTTATTCTCACAGTGGTGGACAAGTTCCTGACGGAGTTACAGGGACAGCTGGACGAGAAGCGCGTCACACTGGACGTGGACGAGGATGCACGCCTGTGGCTAGTGGAGAAGGGCTACGATATTCACATGGGTGCCAGGCCCATGGCCCGTATCATTCAGGAGCATATTAAGAAGCCGCTGGCGGAAATGGTGCTGTTTGGTTCGCTGGCCCGGTCTGGAGGCAACGCACTGGTACGCCTGAACAAGGCGGATGACAAGCTGGAAGTGACTGTGCAGGAGGAGGAGGCCGAACTCGAGGAGAGTTAGGCCTCTTGTGACTAGCGTTCGCGGTAGGTGATGCGCCCTTTGGACAGGTCGTAAGGTGTAAGTTCAACGCGAACTTTGTCACCTGTCAGAATGCGGATGTAGTTTTTACGCATTTTGCCGGAAATATGCGCGGTCACAACGTGACCGTTTTCCAGCTGAACCCGAAAAGTGGTGTTGGGCAGGGTATCGACTACCTCGCCTTCCATTTCGATCTGGTCTTCTTTTGCCATTGAGTGGCAACCCTCGTGAAAAAACAGTCGCGCATTTTGCCTTAAAGCGACCGGTAAAGCCACTGTAAAAATTGCGGTAGGGGAATTGCCCCCGGCGGCGGCCGATGGCCGTTCGAATGGGGGCTGGAAAATGTGCAGGGAATGTGATTTGAAGCCGCAGCTAGTTGACGACCGTCCAGCGGTTTTTGACGTACAGTTCCAGTGGTCGAAACTCTGATTTATAGGCCATTTTCTTGCAATCGCGTATCCAGTAACCGAGATAGAGATACTCCAGGCCAAGGGCCCGGACACGCTCGATCTGCCAAAGTATGGCAAAGGTGCCGAGGCTGCGTTTGTCGGCGTCCGGGTCAAAAAAGGTGTAAATGGCAGACATGCCATCCTGCAGCTCATCCACCACAGCCAGCGCGACCAGCGTGGACCCGTCGTAAAAGCGGTAGTAATGGGTGCAGTCCCATGCGTCGTTCAAAAAGGACTCGTACTGCTCCCTGTCTGGAGGGTACATGTCACCGTCGTAGTGACGCAGTTCTATGTAGCGGCAGTACAATTGGAACGCGTCTTCATCGCGCAAGTGGTCACTGCGGCGCACCCTGAGATCCTGGTTTCGTTTCCATGTGCGGGTTTGTCCTCGCCTGGGTTCGAATTGTGTGACAGGAATTCGGGCGGGGACGCAGGCTTCACAATGACTGCAGTGCGGGCGGTAGATATGGCTGCCGCTGCGTCTGAAACCGAGCAGGGAGAGCTTGCTATACAGCGCTTTGTCCACCGCCTGCCGCGGATCCACGAACAGCGTGGTGGCCTCCTGGTCTTCCAGGTAACTGCAGCTGTGCGGATAGGTGGTGTAAACCTTGAGATCTCGCATTGATGAGGTCACAGCAACTCTCCACAAGTGCCCGGCAACGACCAGATGCCGGGGTCAGTTTGAATTCCTATATATTGAGCAAGGCGCGCCTCGAAGTCCAGCCTGACAATCTCGCGGGACCCCAAAGAAACCATGTGAGGATTCCCCACCTGGCAATCTATTAAGCCGAAGTGGCCGCGCGCGAGTATATCAACCAGAGCCACCAGTGCCACTTTGGAGGTGTTGGGCTGAATGCTGAACATGGATTCACCAAAGAATACACCGCCAATAGCGACGCCGTAGAGCCCGCCAACCAGTGCAGTGGATTCGTCATAAACCTCGATAGAATGCGCAAAGCCCAGCTGGTGAAGGGTAATGTAAGCCCCCAGCATCTCGCGACCTATCCAACTGCCCGCGCCGTAGTTCCGGGGCTCGGCGCAGGCGGCCATTACCGCACTGAACGCGGTATCCACGGCCAGTGTATACGCTCCCCGCCGCAATACTTTGCGCAGAGAGCGCGACACATGTAATTCATGCGGAAACATGACAGAGCGCGGGTTGGGGCTCCACCACAGCACCGGCTGGGGTTCCTCGTACCAGGGAAAGATACCGGATCGGTAAGCTGCGAGCAGCCGCTGTGGCGTCAGTTCCCCGCCGGCAGCGAGCAGCCCGTTCGGTTCCTCCAGGGCCTCACAGGTGGGCGGGAACGCGTCTGTGGGGCCCAGAAAAGATATTTGACGAGACACGCTGCCCGGTCGCGCTGTTTACAGCGTGTCCAGGTATTTTTCCGCGTCCAGCGCCGCCATACAGCCGAAGCCGGCGGAGGTTACGGCCTGGCGATAGATGTGGTCTCCCACGTCACCCGCGGCAAATACACCCGCTGCGCTGGTGGCAGTGGCATTGCCCTCGGTGCCGCTGTGAATCTTGATATAGCCGTCTTTCATGTCCAGTTGTCCGGCAAAAATGTCGGTATTGGGTTTGTGGCCGATAGCGATAAAAACACCTGCAACATCCACGTCGGAGCTGGCGCCATCACTGGTCGATTTAATGCGGATACCGGTAACGCCGCTGTCATCCCCCAACACTTCATCCAATTGGTGATCCCAGAGGATTTTCACCTTGCCTTCCTTTTCTCGTGCAAACAGCCGGTCCTGCAGTACTTTTTCGGCCCGCAATGCATCCCGGCGGTGCACCAGGGTGACCTCGGAGGCGATATTGGCCAGATACAGTGCTTCTTCCACCGCGGTATTACCGCCGCCGATGACAGCCACCTTCTGATTGCGGTAAAAAAAACCGTCGCAGGTGGCACAGGCGCTGACGCCCTTGCCCATGAAAGCGTCTTCACTTGGCAGGCCAAGGTATTGCGCTGTGGCACCGGTCGCGATAACCAGGGCGTCGCAGGTAAAAGTGCCGCTCCCTTTGAGAGTGAAGGGGCGTGATGACAAGTCCACCTGCTCTATGTGATCGAACACGATTTCAGCATCGAAGCGCTCCACATGAGCCTGCATCTCTTGCATCAATTGTGGTCCCTGCAGGTCGTGGATACCACCGGGCCAGTTTTCAACCTCCGTGGTGGTGGTCAATTGGCCGCCCTGCTGCATGCCGGTGATGACCACAGGCTTGAGATTGGCCCGGGCAGCGTAGATCGCGGCGGTGTAGCCCGCCGGGCCACTGCCCAGGATTATCAGAGGGTGGTGTACGCTATCGCTCATATGGTTATTTCCCATTTACTGTTGTTAAATGCTGCCCCACTGTTGTTGCCAACCAGAGACCACCACGTCCTTGATGGGGGCGGACTATGGTACTTTAAAGCCTGAATTCCGGCAAAGACGAGGTTATTTCTAAATAGCCGTCATAAACCTTTGAAATTAATCATAAAAATGTTCACAATGTGGATCATGACTGAAAAGACACGCAGTACATTGCCAGGTCGTCGCCGGCACGTATGAGCAAGGCGCGAACTCCGGCAGCAGAAACCACGAAAAAGGACCATATCCTCGGTCCGCGACTTCGCGAGGGCGCCTTTATCGGCGTCAGCGCTGTGTGCCTGTATCTGTTGTTGGCCCTGCTGACCTACAGCCCGCGAGACCCGGGCTGGTCTGTTACCGGCAGCGGCGGCAAGATCGGCAATCTCGGCGGGCCGACAGGTGCCTGGCTGGCGGATGTTTTTTTCTCCCTTGTGGGTTATGCGGCCTATTTGTTTCCCCTGCTGCTCGCTTATCGGGCGGTGATCATTCTGCTTGAACGTCACCAGGACAAGGGCTTCGACTGGCTCACGTTCGGCATTCGTGCGCTGGGGCTGGTACTTGTCATGATTGCCGGTACCGCCCTGGCTGCGATGAACGATGTTGGTGGTTCCAGCTTACCCCAGGGTGCCGGGGGCATCCTCGGTCAGGCCATAGGCAGTAATTTTACTGTCGCCTTCAGTGCGGTGGGCAGCCGTCTTATTCTGCTGGCGGTGTTCCTGTTCGGTATGACCATCTTCACCGACCTGAGCTGGCTGAAATTGATGGAAAAAGTGGGCGCCTGGAGTATCCGAACGTTTAATACCAGCCGCGATTGGCTGGTAAAGACCGTCGACAGCGTGCGCGACCGCCGGGCCCGGGAAAAAGCTGTTGAAGCCCGCAAGATGGTCATTACGGAACATGTGGAGCGAGAGAAAAAACGCACACCCCCAAAAATTAAACCGACAAAAGCCAAGACAGAAAAAAGTGAGCGGGAGGAGAAGGAAAAGCAGCGCCCATTGTTCGATGTGCCTGTCACCGGTTCGCTGCCTCCACTGGAACTGTTGGACCCGAATGAGAACGATCCCGATGCCGGTTATTCCAAGGAAGCGCTCGAACGCCTGTCCAAGTTACTGGAATTGAAGCTGGCGGACTTCGGCATCTCGGCGGAGGTGGTGGCGGTCTACCCCGGCCCTGTGGTGACACGCTTTGAGATTCAACCTGCGCCCGGGGTAAAAGTGTCGCGTATCTCCAATCTTGCCAAGGACCTGGCGCGCTCGCTGGCGGTGATCAGTGTGCGGGTGGTGGAAGTGATCCCCGGCAAATCAGTGGTGGGTATTGAGATACCCAATGAGCACCGCGAGATAGTCAACTTCCGCGATGTGTTGGCATCCAAGGCCTTCGACCAGAGTAAATCACCGTTGACACTGGCATTGGGCCACGATATTTCCGGTCTGCCTATCGTCGCTGATCTGGCGAAGATGCCGCACCTGCTGGTGGCGGGAACGACCGGCTCGGGAAAATCCGTTGGTGTGAACGCGATGCTGCTGAGCCTGCTGTACAAGGCGAGCCCGTCAGAGGTCCGGCTGATGCTGGTGGATCCGAAAATGTTGGAACTGTCAGTCTACGATGGTATTCCACATCTGCTGACACCGGTTATTACCGATATGAAGGATGCCGCCAATGGCCTGCGCTGGTGTGTGGCGGAAATGGAGCGGCGCTACAAGCTTATGGCTTCCCTCGGAGTGCGCAACCTGGCGGGCTTTAACCGCAAGGTAGACGATGCCGAGAAAGCGGGTAAACCCATTGACGACCCGTTGTGGATCCCCGACCCCATCCTGGCACTCACCGACGAGGAGCAAACTCCGCCTCCGCTGGAGAAGTTGCCCGCCGTGGTGGTGGTCATCGACGAATTTGCCGACATGATGATGGTCGTTGGCAAGAAGGTCGAGGAGCTCATCGCCCGCATCGCACAGAAGGCCAGGGCGGCGGGTATTCATCTGGTGTTGGCTACCCAGCGACCGTCGGTAGATGTCATCACCGGCCTGATCAAGGCCAATATACCCACTCGTATCGCCTTTCAGGTGTCTTCCAAGATTGATTCGCGCACTATTCTCGATCAGGGGGGTGCCGAGCAGTTGCTGGGGCACGGCGACATGTTGTATCTCCCTCCGGGTAGCGGTGTGCCCACCCGGGTACACGGTGCTTTCTGTTCCGACGAAGAGGTGCACAGGGTAGTGGCTGACTGGAAACGCCGGGGTCAGCCTTTGTATATTGACGGCTTGCTGGATGAGGGCAGCAGCACGCCGGTCACCGCAGGTGAACTCCAGGCCAATGCCTCCGGGGACGACGAAAATGACGCGCTCTACGATGAGGCGGTGCACTACGTCACCCAGAGCCGTCGCGCCTCTATATCCAGCGTGCAGCGTAAACTCCGCATCGGCTACAACCGGGCGGCCCGTATCATAGAGACAATGGAGGCCGCCGGTGTTGTGAGCGGCATGGGCAGCAATGGCCAGCGCGAAGTGCTGGCACCACCGCCACAGGAAGACTGACAATGAAGCGATTATTGCTAATTGCGGGCTTTACCTTCAGCCTGTTGGCCGCGGCGGTCAGGGCACAGGAAGTTGCCGCAATAGATCAACTGCTGCACCGACTGGGACAGATAAACGCATTGCAAGGTCAGTTCCAGCAGCGCCAGTTCGATGGCAGTGGCGAGGTACTGATCGAGTCCAGTGGCAGTTTCAAACTGTTGCGCCCGTTTTATTTCAGTTGGGAGATCAGCTCTCCCGATAACCAGTTGATTGTCGCCAACGCGGAATACCTGTGGCACTATGATATCGATCTGCAAACAGCAACCCGCCGCCCGGTCGTGGGCAATATTGAGGCCTCACCCCTGCAGATTCTGGGCGGTGATGAATCTGTGCTTCGAGAGCAATACACGGTACAGCGGGATGGCGATGATACTTTCACCCTGACACCTTTGGATGCAGCCAAGGGTTTTCGCCAGTTGACCGTCACCTTTACTGCGGGTGTTATGAGCCAGATGGACATCGTGGACCGGCTGGGCCAGCGAGTGGTGGTGGATTTCGAGCAGGTGGATGCGCAAACAGCCCTCAGCAGTAGCGATTTCGAATTCACACCACCGCCGGGAGATGTGGACCTGTTCTACTATGACGACTGATTCCCCACAGGACAGCCTGTTTGGCGACACCCCGCCGGACCCCACCACTATCGTTTCACAAGAACCGTCCCAGGGATATCAACCGCTGGCGGCGCGGCTGCGCCCGCTCACTCTAGAAGATTACGCGGGGCAACAACATATTCTCAGCCCGGGTAAACCACTGCGTCAGGCGATAGAGAGCAGGCAACTGCACTCGATGATCTTCTGGGGGCCACCCGGTGTTGGCAAGACCACGCTGGCACGGATAGCCGCCGGGCAAGCCAACGCCAAATTCCTACAACTTTCCGCGGTTTTGTCCGGCGTGAAGGAGATACGCGAGGCGATAGCGCTGGCGAAGCAACACAAGGCGTCCGGCCGCGATACCGTGTTGTTCGTTGATGAGGTACACCGTTTCAACAAGTCGCAACAGGATGCCTTCCTGCCCTATGTCGAGGATGGTACGGTAATTTTTATCGGTGCCACCACCGAGAACCCTTCTTTCGAACTCAACAATGCTTTGCTCTCCCGGTCCCGGGTTTACAAATTGAGGGGGCTGGAAGTGCCAGATGTGGAGGCGGTATTGGAGCGCGGCCTGTCCGCGTTGGAGCAGGGTGTTTCAGTGGAGGAGGGCTGTTTGGCTCTTATTGCCCAACACGCTGATGGGGATGCTCGCAAGGCACTCAATCTGCTTGAGCTGGCGGCGGATCTGGCTGAGGACGATGTCATCACTCCGGCTACACTGGAAGAGGTGCTGCAGGCATCACTGCGCCGCTTTGATAAAGGTGGCGACCTGTTTTACGATCAAATCAGTGCCCTGCACAAGGCTGTACGCGGGAGTTCACCCGATGCCGCCCTCTACTGGTTTTGCCGGATGCTGGATGGAGGTTGTGACCCCCTGTATGTGGCGCGCCGGGTGGTGCGCATGGCCAGCGAGGATATTGGCAACGCCGACCCGCGCGCGCTCACCCTGTGTCTCGATGCCTGGCAGGTACAAGAGCGGTTGGGCAGCCCCGAGGGAGAACTGGCAATCGCCCAGGCCATCGTTTACCTGGCCTGTGCGGCGAAAAGTAATGCCGTGTATAGCGCTTATAATACAGCGCGAGCCGATGTGGAGCAGGGCGGCAGCAGCGAGGTGCCACTGCACCTGCGCAATGCCCCTACCCAACTCATGAAGGAAATGGCGCATGGCGCCGAATACCGGTACGCCCATGACGAGGAGGGCGGTTACGCTGCCGGCGAAAACTATTTCCCCGAGGAGTTGAAAGACCGGCGCTACTACGAGCCGGTAGACCGCGGGTTGGAAAGCAAGGTTCTGGAAAAATTCAAATACTTGCGTGAACTCGATAAAATCAGTACTCGCCGACGCTACCGGGATAAGACATGATGAAAAATACTGTGCTGGTTACCGGGGGTGCAGGTTACATCGGCTCGCATGTCTGCGTGGAATTGCTGGAGCAGGGATACACGGTAGTGGTGCTGGATAACCTGTGTAACGGCAGCGAGGTGGCGCTGCAGCGGGTGCAGGAAATCACCGGCAAAACGCTGATTTTTCAGCGGGGTGATGTGCGCGACGGGCCGCTTATGAGAAAGCTGCTGCGCGATGAGCAGGTTGGTGCAGTAATGCATTTTGCCGGCCTGAAAGCTGTGGGTGAGTCAGTCGAGCAACCTCTTGAGTACTATGACAACAATGTGACAGGTGCGATCGATCTGCTGCAGTCGATGCGCGACGAGGGTGTAAAAACCCTGGTTTTCAGTTCGTCTGCCACGGTTTACGGTGACCCGGTCAGCAATCCTATCGACGAGAATTTCCCGCTTTCCGCCACCAACCCCTATGGCCGTAGCAAGCTGATGATCGAGGAGATGCTGCGCGACCTGTCTATCTCTGATCGCGACTGGGACATATCCATTCTGCGTTACTTCAATCCTGCGGGTGCGCATCCCAGTGGCCGGATTGGTGAACACCCCAGCGGTATTCCCAATAACCTCATGCCCTATATCGCCCAGACGGCCAGTGGCCTGAGACAACAACTCTCGGTGTTCGGTGGAGACTATCCCACGCGAGACGGTACCGGGGTGCGTGACTACATCCATGTGACCGATCTCGCCAGAGGGCATATCAAGGCGCTGCAGAAGCTGGCCGACAAGCCGGGCTGTGTTACCCACAACCTGGGTACCGGCACGGGCTATTCGGTGCTTGAACTGGTGGTGGCGTTCGAACACGCCTGTGGCAGCAGCATTCCCTATGAGGTCGTTCCGCGTCGTCCAGGCGATATTGCCGAGTGCTATGCAGATCCGGGAAGTGCCCGTGAGGAACTGAATTGGCAGGCGGAGAAAGACCTGACTGCCATGTGTGAGGATGCCTGGCGCTGGCAACAGCAGAACCCCACCGGCTATACCTAGCCGTTTGGAAACACCTGCGCGTCTGCGTCAAAACCCGTACAATGCCGCTTCTCGAACGGCCATCACAGCGCGACCATGAAATACCTGATGTTTATTGCTCTTGGCGGCGCCTCCGGCGCAGTAGCACGCTATCTGTTGGCGAGCTGGGCTCATCGCCTGTGGGAGGGTCAACTGCCAGTGGGAACACTGTTGGTAAACGTTCTCGGCTCCTTCACTATTGGCATTCTTTATGTGTTGCTGGCTGAAAAACTGCTTATGCACCAGGATTGGCGGGGTGTGCTGATGGTGGGTTTTCTCGGTGCCTTCACAACCTTCTCCACATTTTCACTGGAGACTATAATCCTGCTGGAGGGCGGGCACCTTACACACGCGCTGGGCTATATGCTGGCCAGTGTCACGTTATGCGTATTGATGGCCGGCGTGGGGATCCACCTGACCCGCGCTCTGGTATAACCCCGCTGGCTTCAGCATCACTAAACCGAATACAGGATCTACACAATGCTCGATATCAAAGCCGTACGGCAGGACCCGGAAGCGCTAGCCGTCGCGCTGGAAAAGCGTGGTTATTCTTTCGATATTACTGCATTCACGGCACTCGATGCTCGCCGCAAACGGGCCGATGTCGACCTCCAGAACATGCAGGCAGAACGCAAGAGCGCCTCGAAGAAAATTGGCCAACTCGTGGGACAGGGTATCCCCGTGGACGAGGCCAAAGCACAGGTGGAAGAAACACTGCAAATGATCGCCAGTCAGATTGACACGCTGACAGAGCAGGCGACGCAGGTACAAAATGCACTGGAAGAACTTCTTTTGAGCGTGCCCAACATACCGGCGTCGGAGGTGCCCGCAGGCGCCAGCGAAGACGACAATGTGGAGGTGGCGCGCTGGGGCACGCCCCGGCAATTTGAATTCACTGTGAAAGATCATGTGGAATTAGGCGAAGCCCTGGGGCAACTCGATGCAGACACCGGCAGCAAGATAACCGGTTCGCGTTTTACGGTTATGTACGGCGAACTAGCGCGTATGCACCGCGCACTTATCCAGTTCATGCTGGATCTGCATACCCGCAAACACGGCTATCAGGAAATCTACGTGCCCTATATTGTCAACCGGGATTCACTGCGGGGCACCGGCCAGCTACCCAAATTTGAGGAAGACCTGTTCCGGCTGGAAGGAGAGCAGGGCTACTACCTGATTCCCACCGCAGAAGTGCCGGTAACCAATGTGGCCCGGGACCGCATCTTTGAGGATGCCGAACTGGGGGAGGTGGGTGTCCGTTTCGCCTGTCACAGCCCGTGTTTTCGCAGCGAGGCGGGGAGCTACGGGCGCGATACCCGGGGTATGATCCGCCAGCACCAGTTCGAAAAAGTCGAGATGGTGCAACTGGTCCGTCCCGACCAGTCAGACGAGGCGCTGGAGCAACTGACCGGCCATGCCGAGAGTGTGTTGCAGGCACTGGAGCTGCCCTACCGCAAGGTTATTCTCTGCGGCGGAGATATCGGCTTTTCTGCCTGTAAAACCTACGACCTGGAAGTATGGCTACCGGCCCAGGACACCTACCGCGAGATTTCCTCCTGCAGCAACTTTGGCGACTACCAGGCTCGGCGTATGCAGGCGCGCTGGCGTAACCCGGCAACGGGCAAACCTGAACTGCTGCACACGATTAATGGTTCCGGGCTGGCCGTAGGCCGCACCCTGGTGGCAATTCTTGAAAATTACCAGCAGTCAGATGGCAGCGTCACGGTGCCGGAGGCCCTGCGACCTTATATGGGTGGCGTGACGGAACTTCGAGGCTAAGTCTGCCATGGACTTCCTGCCGATCAGCTTTCGCGTCAGGGATGCCAGGGTACTGCTGGTAGGCGGTGGCGAGATCGCCACGCGCAAGGCACGGCTACTGTTGAAGGCTGGTGCGAAGCTCGCTGTGGTAGCACCGCAGGTCAACGAGGAACTGCAGAGCCTGCTCAGGCAAACAGGGGGCAGCTGGCTGCAGGAAAAATACAGTGCTGCCACCCTGGATGGCGCTGTTCTCGTGGTGGCCGCCACCCCACTGCGTGACGTTAACGAACAGGTGTTCAGGGACGCCAGCGCACGCCAGTTGCCGGTGAATGTCGTCGATGCGCCGGCCCTGTGCACTTTTATTTTTCCCTCAATTGTCGAGCGAACACCGCTGACCATTGCGATTTCCAGCGGTGGCAACAGCCCGGTGTTGGTGCGGCAGTTGCGCCGCAAAATTGATGCCATGTTGCCCGCTGCTTACGGCCGGCTCGCGCTGTTTGCCGGGCGCATGAGGACCGCGGTTAAGCAAGCCATCCCCGCGGAAGGACCGCGACGCCTGTTTTGGGAGCAAGCAGTAGACGGTAGGGTGGGTGAATTGGTATTGGCTGGTAAAGAACAGCAGGCGGAGGCCCATCTACAACAGCAGTTGCTCGACACCGATGCCTTGCACCGGGGCGAAGTGTATCTTCTTGGCGCAGGGCCGGGCGATCCGGACTTGATGACCTTCAAGGCGCAGCGCCTGCTGCAAAGCGCAGATGTGGTGCTGTATGACCGCCTGGTGGCGCCGGCTATTGTAGAAATGGCCAGACGGGATGCCGAACGAATTTATGTCGGCAAGGCGCGGTCGCAGCACGCGGTGCCACAGCAGGAAATCAATCAGATGCTGCTAACCCTAGCGCAGCAGGGTAAACGGGTGGTGCGCCTGAAGGGCGGCGATCCGTTTATATTCGGCCGGGGCGGGGAGGAAATAGAGCTACTGGCGCAACACGGGATTCCGTTCCAGGTTATTCCGGGTATTACCGCCGCCAATGCGGCAGCCTGTTACGGCGGCATACCGCTCACCCATCGGGACTACGCCCGCAGTGTGCGCTTTGTGGCGGGGCATCTAAAAGACGGCACCGTTGACCATAACTGGGAGGATTTCCGGTCGGAAACGGAAACACTGGTGTTTTACATGGGGTTGCTGGGGCTGCCAGTTATTTGTGAGCAACTTCAGCGCCACGGCCGTTCAGGACAAACGCCTGTTGCGCTGGTAGAGCGGGCCAGTACACCTGATCAACGAGTCATTACAGGCACGCTCGCCACCATGGTAGACATCGTTGCGCGCGAACAGCCCCGTGCTCCCACTCTGATTATTGTCGGCGAAGTGGTGCGTCTGCACGACAAACTGGCCTGGTTTGGCGAGGACGCCCCGGTGGAATAACACCCGGTGCGCTGCAAGAGCCGTCTCCAGAGACAAAAAAACCCGGCAGTTGCCGGGTTTTTTATGATCGGAAGAACCTTATTTCACGGCCTCTTCGGCAGGCGTGTGCACAGCGTAAGCGCGTTGCTTTAACAACAACACGTCAACCAGCACATTGCCCGCTTCGGTCAGCAGAACATCGGGTTCCTCAGCCTTATCTTCTTCCTCCGCCTCTGCCACGAGATCCACTTCCGCCTCCTCGCTGGCTTCCAGATCCTCGCCAATCTCTTCCGCTACCTCGTCCTCTTCATCCAGGCTTGCGAGGGGTTCTTCGCCCTTGGCCGCACGGCGCTTATTCTCAATAAGCAGTGATTTCTGTTCCTGGCTTTCCCGCAGGGCTATACGCGCTATTTCATTGAGGGGTAACTCGGTAATTTCGCTGGATGCCCGGGCGAGGTTTACCTGTTCTTCCAGGTAGACGAAGTCGGGGTTGCCGGCACTGCGCTCCACATACATCGCCGTCACACGGGGAACAACAGTGCTCAGGTCGTTATAGCGGTGGTGGCGTACCGGATTGATCTTGTCCCAGTTGAGGGCGTGATCCAGTGAACTCTCGCCAATCTCTTCAGCGTCATATATTGACGGAAACTCGAGATCGGGAACCACACCGCGATGCTGCGTGCTATCACCAGAGATGCGATAGAACTTGCTCTCGGTAATTTTCAACTGCCCCTCCGTCAGGGGGATCAACGTCTGAACTGTGCCCTTGCCAAAGGAGCGATCACCCACAATCAGGCCGCGGCTGTAATCCTGTATAGCTCCGGCGAAAATTTCCGAAGCTGAAGCGCTCAGGCGGTTGATCAACACCACCAGGGGGCCATCGTAGTAACTGGTTTTCAGGCGCTTTCCGTCGCGCCACACACGGCGGGAGGAGTGTCGTATCTGCACAGTGGGGCCGTACTCGATGAACAGGCCAGTCAGTTCGTTGGCTTCCTGCAGAGAACCGCCGCCATTGTTGCGCAAATCTACCACGATGCCTTCAACACCTTCATCCTGCAACTCCTGCAGCAGTATCTTCACGTCGCGGGTGGTGCTCTTGTATTCCTCATCACCACGGCGCATGGCGTCGAAATCGATGTAAAAAGCCGGGATATCAATGACACCAACCTTGATCATTTTGTCGCCGTCGGGCACTTCCAGAATCTTCTTCTGGGCAGACTGCTCTTCCAGTTTCACCTTGTTGCGCACGATGGTAACAATTTTGTTTTCATCCGCGGCCTTGGACTTGGCGGGCATGACCTGCAGGCGAACAGTGGAGTCCTTGGGGCCGCGTATCAGCTCGACGACTTCGTCGAGGCGCCAGCCAATCACATCTTCGATGGGGCCATCTTCGCCCTGGCCCACACCGACGATCTTGTCAGAGGGCTTCAGTTCTCCCTGCTTGTCTGCCGGGCCTTTCGCCACCAGGCGGGCAACCTTGGTGTACTCGTCTTCCTGCTGTAACACGGCACCAATCCCCTCAAGGGAAAGACTCATGTTGATATTGAAGTTCTCAGAACGCCGTGGTGACAGGTAGTTGGTGTGCGGATCATACAGTTCAGTCAGCGCGTTGGCGTAGATCTGGAACACATCCTGGCTGTTGTACTGTCGTACCCGCTTCAGCTGATTCTGGTAGCGCTTTTCCAATGTCGTGGCAATCTCATCCTGCGGCTTTTCCGCCAACTTGAGGCTCAGTACTTCGTTCTTTACGCGCCGGCGCCAGCGATCGTCCAGCTCTTCCGGGTTCTCTGCCCACTCCCACTCGTCCAGCTCCAGTGGGAAGGTTTCATCCACAGTGAAATCCATGTTCGCCACCTGGTCAGGCAGGGTCGCAATGACGTCTTCCAGACGCTGTTCTAGACGCTGTTGGAAGCGATTGAACATAAAGTAGCCTGCCTCGAGGTTACCCTCATGCAGTTGCTCGTCCATTGCCGTACGATACTTTTCAAACTCGGCGAGATCAGCGGCGGTAAAGAACATCTTGGCGCGATCCAGGCTCTCTATGTAGCTGTCGAGGTGTTGGGACGACAGCTCGTCGTCATAGCGATGCTTGGCGTAGTGGCGCTGCTCCAACTGATCAATCATTTCGACTATCGTTTCGCGCTGGGTTTCACTGGATTCGATCAGTGCCCATGACGGCTGCGCCAGAGTGCACAGCAGCAGTGCGGGAAGGACCAAAGTAGCGGTTTGCTTTAATCTATTAGAAAGATACAAGATTTCATCACCTGATATGTAAAACAGTGGGTAAGTGTAACCTTGAGTTGTCCAGGGTTAAACACAGTCTTTATAGATAAGCGAAGATAAAGAAAGTTCGGAAATTACGGCGATTATTTTGTACCGGGTCACCAGGCGGTATTGTGCCGGGGACGAGGTGAGGGTGCCCAAGCAGTATTTTGATCTCGCCTGGCGGGCATTTCAAGCTGTTCATTATGTCAATAATTAACTTTAATATAAAGTCATATATAACTGATTTAATTAACTATTAATTTACTGTTATTCTGAATGCTGGCGTTGTCTGTTCCAGGCGAATCAGCGGCTATTCGGGACTTATCTGCGAAAACCCCTGCGCTGTCATGCCACTATGTTTTACACTCGTTGCTCGTTTTCTGTTAAATGAGTGACGCGGCCTTGAAGACAACTGTACTAGTACTTTCCATTATTCTGGCCCTGCCAGCTTTTGCCGATAGCGCAAACACTGGTCTGGCCTATTTTACTGATTCCGATGCCCGGGGCTTGCTGGATCAGTCAGATATCAAGGGCGATTTTCCCGATAGCGTCAGGTATTTCGTCTCCGAGGTTAAACAAACCTATTGCGCTATCGCTTCCAGTGTCATTGTGCTTAATTCGCTGGGTGTTGAATCCCCGGTCGCTCCAGAAATCTATCCTTTCCAAAAATTTAACCAGCAAAACATCTTCACGGCAAAAGTGCTGGAAAATTATTCGCCACTGGAGGTAGAAGAGAAGGGGCTTACGCTGCAGCAGGCAGCGGGTTTGCTGAGTGCATACCCCGTGGGTGTGGAGTTCGTTTTTGCCAGCGACAGTTCTCCCTCCCAGTTCAAGTCGCAGGCCATAGAAGCACTGCAGGCAACCGATAAGCGGCTTATAATCAATTTCTCGCGACAGGCGCTGGGTCAGGCTGGCATTGGCCATTTTTCGCCTGTGGTCGCTTATAACGAAACCCGGGATATGTTTCTGGTGATGGATGTCGCACGCTATAAATTACCCCCGGTATGGGTAAAATCCGAGCTCTTGTACAAAGCGCTACAGGGAGAAGATTCCAGTAGCAAAAAGAGCAGAGGCTATATAATCGTCACGCGCAAGGCGTCTCCCGGGCCTATTTCACTTTCGGGCCAATAAAGCATTGATCGTGACGAAGGGGTTGCGTTTATAATAGATTTAATCCTCCGCGCAATAGCGAGGGGTGAAGCCGTGATTGCACAATAAAGTCTCAACAATGCGGCGGACTTCAGGGAGCAGGACATGTCTAGGAAAGTGACGCGCCGTGAGCTTATTGGTGTGGGTCTGGCCGTTGCAGCATACAGCGGCGGCGCTTTTGCATTAAATGCCAAACACCTGAATGTCGACGATTTACATACCGCTACCTATAAATTACTCGGCCAGCGTCCGGCAAATCCCTTTTTTGCCCACAAAATTTTTTCACTCATCGCCAACAACTACCCGGTTGACTCCCTGAACGCCCTCAGCACCGTTGTTCTGAAAACAGCTGAGCCTGATATTGCCAAGGCGCTGGCGCATGCGGGCCTGGAAGATATGGCAAGCGAGATAGCAAATATTTGGTACAGCGGCACGGTTTTTGCCGGCACTGACAAAGAGCAGGTGATCGGTTACATAGATAATCTGGCCTGGCAGGCGGTTAAGTTTTCCACGCCACAGAGTGTTTGCGGGGGTCATTTCGGCCACTGGCATAAAATTCCCACAGGGCAATAACTTTGACTAATGTAATCCAGACGGACATTGCCATCATCGGGGCGGGTGTTGCCGGTGCGCTGGCAGCCTACCACTTGTCGCAGCAGGGGCTGAAAGTTGCCTTGCTCGATGCCGGGCTGGAGACGAGTCGGCCAGAAGCGGTAGAACGCTATCACCGCTCTACCTCCAAAGGTGCAAACTCCCCTTATATGTCCAATGCGCTCGCGCCCATGCCGCAGAGTAGCGACGACTACTATAAGAATGTTGGCACGACAGCATTTAATGGCTTGTATATGCGCGGTGTCGGCGGAACGACCTGGCACTGGACGGGTTTTGCCTTGCGTCTCCGCCCCGATGATCTGTCAATGCAGACAAAGTTTGGGGTAGCCGAAGACTGGCCCCTGAGCTACGACGACCTGGCGCCCTGGTATGAGCGTGCCGAAAGTGAAATGGGCGTGGCCGGTTTTATGGGTGAGAACTACGGCGCTCCCAGAACCAAAGACTACCCACTGCCGGGAATACCCTCCAGCTACCTGGATGGCTATGTCTCTCCCAGAATCAAGTCCATGCAGCTCTCCCTGAGTCCGTTTCCGCAGGCGCGGAACTCCATCGCGTTTCAGGGGCGCCCTCCCTGTTGTGGCAATAATAACTGCGTGCCAATCTGCCCGGTTCACGCTAAATACGATGCGACAGTTCATGTTGAAAAGGCGCGACGGCTTGGTGCCTCGATCTACAGCAGTCATGTCATCACGCGCCTCAACAGCAATGCCGAGGGGCAAATTGAATCGGCCGAGTTTCTCAATGGCCGCAAGCAGAAAGGTATCGTAAAGGCACAGTACTTTATGGTTGCGTGCCACGCCATCGAGAATCCCCGTTTGTTACTCCTATCGAAAGGTCCGTATACGCCCAAAGGTGTTGCCAACTCAAGCGGCCTGGTAGGTACGCATTTGATGTCTCAAATGGGCTTCAACAGCCGCGGGCTGATGCCTGACCCCATTTACCCTTATCGCGGGCCACAGCAGACGTCAGGTGTGGTCGAGGGCCGCAATGATCCCGGCACCAGAAGCCAGAAGGCGGCTATTGGTACCTCGGTCATGAATGACGGCACCCATCCCTTTTTTGGGCCGCAACAAACAGCGGCAAAACTGGTGGCCAAGGGTGTATATGGGAAGGCTCTGGCGGAGCAGGTAAACGATCTAAGCTCCCGCCAGCTGCGGTTCAACAGCTCTATTGAAATTCTGCCCAACAAGGGCAACCGGGTGGGTTTGCATCCCACGCTTAAAGATCCTGCGGGACTGCCCGTGCCGGAAATAAATCTGGCTATAGACGCGTATACCCAGCGCGGCATTGACTGGGCTATCGAGCGCCACCAGCAGATGTTCAAAACACTTAATGCTACCGAGGTTACGCACGATTCGCAGGCCGAGTCGGACACGGCAATCATAGCGGGTACCGCCAGAATGGGGCGCGATCCGTCCCGTTCAGTGGTCGATTTGAATCTGCAATCGCACGATCACCAAAATCTCTACATTCTGGGTGCCTCTGCGCACATTACTGCGCCGATCAATCCGCCGACACTGACCATTGCGGCACTGGCGCTGAAGGCGGCGGACCACCTGCAAAAAAGCCTTGCTGCAAAGACCCGGGGGTCAGCATGAAACGGGTATCAGGGCAGGGCGTTGCAGCGGTGCTGGGGCCGTTGCTTTTGGGCGCCGCACTATCCACGCCAGCGCTGGCGACCTGTACAGGGGATGAAATCGATGTCGAGCGGCCTGCGCTGGCGGTTGATGTTGCGGACTCGACTGACTGTGGCGCGCACGAATTTTCCTGGAATGCGTTTCTTGCGCTGATGGGGCCGTCTGAGGCCTCGCCGGACAAAGCCCTCTACCAAACGTATATGCCGGTCTCCAGTTTGTTCGTAGGCAACGACGAAAAGCCTGCTAACTGGGGTGAGCAGCCGGCTTATCAGCAACTGGGCAAAATGTTCAAAGAGGCCGGGGTTGAGCTCGAGCTTATTGATACGGCCGGCCAGCGAGTGCTTTTTGGCATCGCTGCGAATGAGGTTGCCTATAACTACCTGCTGGAGAATACACTGTATAACCAGCAGTGTTTTCTGAACCACGATATCCGCTTTCCCTTCGGCTCCGAAAAATCCGGGCCCGGATCAATTCTACTGAAGACCTCCTGGCGTGTTTATGATCTGGGGCAATGCCCTTCGTCGATGGTCTGCCAGGATATCTACCTCGAGGAGAGTGACACGGTAGGTGACCCACACAAATCGGCGGGCTTGTTGGGTATGCATATTGTGCAGAAAACCCCGAGTCATCAGGAGTGGATGTGGGCCAGTTTTGAGCATGTAGCGAACGCCCCGGATTGCAGCCCGGGTCACAGCAACCCCATCAGCGGAGGCAGGGACTGGCACCTGTTTAACAAAACCGACGCAGATCAAACTGACTGCCACCTCGATGCCACCGACACGCCTTCGTGTAATGGTACAGCGGGAGGTCCGGTCAATATATGTAGAGTGTCTGCCATCCCCGCAGGTGGCTTGGACAACTGCGAGATAGAGAACCCGAACAATGAGCAGGCCATTGCCTGTTTGAATGCATCTGTTCAGCAGCGCTTGCCCGCTGAGTCCGCTTTGCAGAATTACAGACTGATTGGCAGCCTGCGTATGGAACCCGGCATGACGGGGGGCGCACAAGGCGGCTACCAGACAGGCTCACTGGCTTTGGCCAATACCTCTATGGAGAGCTTTCTGCAGGGCCCTGACGAGTTGTTTAACTGTTTCGGCTGCCACGCGCAATCCAGCGGTGATTTCAGCCACGTGTTCTTTCGTATCAAGCAACTTGAGCCGACGCCTGCTTGCCCATTGGTAAAGTAGTGTTGCTCGGGAAGAATCCGGTTGCAAACGTCGAATTTGGCAGAAAACCCCGTGAGTGGACATAGCATACGATAATGCCCGAATCCGATACCATCAGCCGTAACACACATATCATGCTGCTCGCCATCGTCGGTAACGTCGTCGCGGTGTATGGCTTCAACATTGGCCTGGCAAGAATGCTTTCCCCGGTTAGCTACGGCGATTACAAGGTCGCTGAGTCGTTTTTTAATCTGGCCAGTATCGGCGTATTGATGGGCGGCGGACCTGCAGCCTTGCGTTTTTTGCCCGGCCACATCGCGGTCAATAACAGCAAAGCTATTTGGGAGTATATCCAGTTTTACCTGACGGTTATCGTCTTCGCCTCAGTGCTGCTTGCATTGGTAACCCTGGGCGGAATGGCGTTTTTTTACCGGCCCGCTTCCAGCGCAGAAATTCATCCAATGATCTTCGCACTGCTGGTGATTCCCTTTGTTTCGCTAGCCGCACTGGTGGGCAGTGTGTTGCAGTCGGCACAACGCATGGATTTGGCATTTCTGCCGTGGTGGGTTGGCTTTCCTGCCCTCAAGCTTGGCTACGTTGCCCTGTTTTTTGTTATTGTCGGTAGTATTAGCGCGAAATCTGCGGTGTTGATGGCGCTACTGGCAACATTGACTATTTTGTTCTATCAGTCGGCTAAAGCCAGCCAACTGCAACTACTCGTGATAGGGCGAGGGTCTGCAATTATCGAACGGATAAAGTGGTTGAAAGTCTCCGTACCGATGATGTTTCTGGTGGCGCTTCAGACAGCCTTCAACCAGGTCGATATCTACATGCTGGAGATTATCGGACAGGAGAAAGAAGTGGGGCATTTCGCCGTGGCATCAACCGTTACGCTGGTGCTTTTCGCCATTCAGCTTGCTGTAATGGGCGTATTTGAACCACTGATGGCCGCTGCGATCAAGGCGGGGGAGGACAGTGTCAGAATGCTTAACGCCCGTTGTTTTCGCCGGCTGCTTATTTTCTCCTTACCGATTTTTGTTCTGATCATGGTGTTTGCCGAAGCCCTGCTATCGGTTTTTGGTGATAGATATACCGACTCGATTGAAGCCCTGCGCCTGCTGGCGCCAGGCTACCTGATCAGCACCGCTCTGGCCTCTTCATATGCCTGGTTACAGTATGCTGGCTACGAACGAAAAGCTGCCGTGGTAATGCTGGCTGGGGTGCTGGCAAATCTCGCACTGGATATAGTGCTGATCCCGGAATACGGTATTGCGGGGGCGGCCGCCGGGACAACACTGGCTTTTGCCGGGATTTATACGGCATTCTGTATAATGATGCGGAAATATCTGGGCATTTTCCCCTGGTCGAGAGCCGTCAGAGCTCTGGACGGAAATGAAATACACCAATAAGGGGCAACAATGCCAGGCAGCTCGCTTTCCAGTTGCCCGGTGATATTGCGGCCAACCGGGGCAGGCCACATTTTTCGTTATTGTGGACTGCCCCCAATTACCCCCGCAAGACGCTGATCCATCAAGCGCCGAAAGTATGCCAGTGGTGCGTCTGCGGCGATAGCGAGCAACTGGTAATCGGGGTCGGCGTCGAATACCGTCTGCTGCGCCTCGATGATCGCCTTGTCCTCGTGAAAGCCCTGCAACAGGCTGCGCTGCAGAGATAGTGCGATATTCGGGTTATCCAGATCGAAGTTGTGCAGGTAGTTCCAGAAAAAATGGGTTGAGCCTCGTGTTTCCGGCGTCATGAACTGGCAGTTGCGGTATTCCCGCGCGGTCGTGTCGTCCTCCGCTCCCGCCGCTGCAAAGCGTGACTCGAGCAGAAAGATTCCGGGAACCAGCATCCGGCCGATATTACGCCGGTCCACGCGGGCATCTACGTCTGCTATAACCTTTTTGTGAAACGGTGGCGAATCGCTGTCGCGGTGCCAGCGCTCGACGCGAAAGCCATCCGGCAGCTTTTCGATGGTGGTCGGTTTGGTCGTGTACGCATACTCTTCCGAGCCCCCGAGTGTATTGGTGTGCACGAACGCGAGATGGGCAAAGTCGGCAAGATTGTCAACGATCAGCATCCAATTGGCATCATAGTGCAGGTAGCTGGGCATGCCGCGCCAACCCGGATCTCCCAACGGCGGGTAATCCAGGATCAGTGAGGGATCGGCGTGCTCTGCGACGCCCATCCATATCCACACCAGATGGTCGCGCACCGCGACAGGGTAACTGCGAACCCCAAGTCGGGCCGGTATTTTTTCCTGACCGGGAATCTCGATGCATTTCCCACCGGGATCGTACTTCATGCCGTGGTACATACAACGGATACAGTCGCCCTCTATGCGACCCATAGAGAGCGGCGCTGCGCGATGGCAACAGCGATCATCCAGGGCGACTACGCGGCCACTTTCGCCACGGTAGAGCAGGATGGGGGTTTCCAAAATGGTACGCGCCAGCCTGGTGTTGTCAATCAGTTCGTAATCCCATGCCGCCACATACCAGAATTCCGTAAGGAACTCGCCATTCATCGGAAATGTGCCCTTGATCTCGCGCACCGTGGACCTCCCCATATGTTGTACCCCTAAGTCACACCTGCCGGCGGTAGACCGAGGTGTCTCGCCGGGATTTCGGCCCTGTCAACGCCGACACACCTGTCACCATAGGCGTTTTTATTCGAACAGAAAATAGCTATATTGCGAACATGATGTTCCAAAAAGTGAACAATGGCCTGGAGGTGTTATGAACTGGCAATACTACGAAATTTTTTGCGCGGTGGCCGATTACGGTGGGGTGACAGCAGCGGCGAGAGCGTTACAGCGCCCCAAGTCGACACTCAGCGTCGCGCTGAGACGGTTGGAGGAGGAACTCGGCGTCAGGCTTATCGAGCGCTCCACGCGTTCCATGCACCTGACCGAAGCGGGAGATTCCCTCTACGCACGCATGGCACCGTTGTTTCGCCAACTGGGCGAGGCTCGGGAGGAAGCCCTCGCTACCAGCAGGCGGGTTGGCGGAACCCTGATGATTGCCGCGCCATACGAGTTCAGCGCACACCATCTCGGCGAAGTAGCCTGTCGCGTTATGGCCCGGCACGATGATCTGCAGATCCGGGTGGAAATGCACTACGATCGAATCAACCCCCTGGATGAGCGCTACGACATCGTCTTCTCCATGACGGATCACGCGCTGCCATCGTCAAATATCGTGGCGCGCAGGGTTCTGTCCCTGCAGCAGGGGGTATTCGCAGCGCCGTCATTACTGTCTGCACACGAAGTCCCACGGAAGCCGGACGACCTCAGGTCGATGCCGGTGCTGGCTACATCAAGCGACGCTCAATGGACCTTTACCGATACCGTTGGCGGCAGCTGGCAGGTACCGCTGCACGCACCCCGTCTGCGAAGTTTCAATGCCAGCATCCGGCTTCAGGCGGCAATCGCAGGCCTTGGCATAACACGAATTACTACCACCTATTGCGAGGACGCGGTGCGTGACGGTCGTCTCATTCAACTGTTGCCAGAGTACAACTGCGCGTCCCAGGTCGTATACGCGATGTTTACAGGCCGACAACTTATGCCGGCCAAGACGCGGGTATTTCTGGACACGCTCGATGACATGACTTGAGAGACGACCCGCCGCTCAGCAACGGCATTTTGGGGGCAGTGCCACGCCGTCAACACAGTCGCTCTATTTAATATAGCTTTTATGCTTAGCAAGCATTAATAGTATCGGAAATATCGATATATAGAGCTAATTTTATTCGTTTTTCTTCCCGTCGATGCGGCGCTATTCTGCTCTGGTCGGAAACGCTGACGTTCTGCGCGTCGCATGAAAATGACGAGGTGCGCACTGTGCTAAACCACTCGGAATCAAGGAAAGTTGCAGATATGTCCGCCTGCGGTGTCGCCGCGAGGCGCGACCCCGACGAAGGTCAGGACATCTGTCGCGATGGATCAAGCATTTGGCTGGATATTGTCTCGCTTCTTTTCATTCTGCTGGTGGTTTGTGCGCTGTTGATGCTGTGATGATCTAGCGCAGTAATTCAGCGGCGGAATCGCGGATTACCTGAGCTGCCAGACCGACGGTATCCGGGTCGGGGTCCGTGAGATGGACCAGATAGGCTGGCAGGATGAATTCGGGTGCTTTCGCCTGTCGGTGCAAGCGCCCCATCCGTAGTTCGGTTTTCACCAGACGCAGCGGAAAGTACCCGGCGCCACCATAGCTGAGGATGTGTTGCAAACCCAACCATCCGATATTGGTTGAGAGTGCAGGGCCGTCAAATTCTGGAAACGCCGCGCTGTGTTGATTGGAGAATTCCGGCCCCCAGTCTACGTAGACATAGTCAGCACCGGGTAGCGGGTCTGGCCCCTGGTAGGAAGAGACATAGACCAATTGTTCTTCGAACAGCGGTTCCACAACCATGCCGGGTCGACGCTGTGGCGTGTACATCACTGCGATATCGGTGCGCGCTTCCACCAGCCCCTGCATCAGATCGTCTTCAAAGCCGATTTCCGCGCGTATCGCGATATCGCCAACCGCATTCTGGATGCGCGGTAGACACGCCAGCAACAGGTCTTCCCACAGCCCGAAGCGCCCGGCTATTGTCACCGAAGCGCGAAACCCCCGTACGACGCCGATGTCCTGGCGGGCACGCTCGACAGTGCGCACCAGTGTGGTGGCATAATTTTGAAACCTGTGCCCCGCGGCTGTGAGGGTGGTACCCGCCTTATTGCGTACGAAGAGCCGACAACCCAGTTGTTCCTCCAGGGTGGCAATACGGGCGCTGACGGTAGATTGCGTGACAAACAAGCGGGAGGACGCATGACTGAAATTCCCGGCAGCGACTACCGCGAGAAATGTGCGTGCAAGTTCAGTATCCATAGGGTTGTAAGCGGTCCAATGCAGAGTCGCTCTTTATATCGATATATTCTATGTTATAGACCATATTTTATCGCTATTCAAATAGCAACGCTGTCTTTAAGGTGTGAGTTTGCCGGGTTTGTCTTATCCCGCGAAGGAGCGTGACCATGCAACCATTAACCGACGAAGACCGTCATACCCTGCGAACTATAGCGATTATCATTCTGGTATTAGCGGGCCTGGAGCTCGGCCTTGCACTGGTTGCGGTGAGCCTTGCATAACAGCCACCTGGGTCAGGCGCGGGGATTTTCAGTGACCGAAGCCGGCCTCAACTGGTTATTTTTGACGCGCCCATCCCCGCACTGTGTCGCAATAGCCATCATAAACTCTACGCGCTAGGATTGCTCCCAACCCTGGAACACAGGGGAGGGTGTGCCTGTCTCAATGGACTTCGTTGATGGAGTCGAGCCACCCTTTATGTTGTTTGGCCGTGGTGCCTCCATGGAAGCGGACCTCGCCCAGACGCTGGGCCTGGATTACCGCGAGACGATGCAGCCTGGCGATGATCTTGCGTGGCGAGAAGTGCGTGAAAAGGTCTGTGCGGGCCGACCGACCATGCTGTCCGGTGATATCTATCACCTGGACTATCGTAAATTCAAGGTTCACTTTCCGGCACATCGCTTCGTCTTGCTAGGCTTTGATGAAGAGCGCGGGGAAGTTTACGTGGCAGACCGTACCGACGAGACAACCCAGACCTGTTCCATGCAAGCGTTGCGCTTGAGCCGCAACCCACCCGATGGCCTGTCGACCTACAACGGCTGGGGCAAGTTTCACTCAGGGGCCGTGCGACACTCGCTTGCCGATGCCTGTGGCATCGCCCTGCATACGACGGTGTTGCGTATGCTGGGCTTTGACGACTCCCAGTTGCAGGCAATGGCCGCAGTACGCGGTGCAGAAGGGGGCTTACTGGAGACAGGCCTGAAAGGGCTGCGCACGTTTTCGGAGCAGCTACCGCTTTGGCAGCAACGCGAGGATGCCGCCGCACATGCTGCCTACGTGGACAATGCAATTATCAAGTTTGGTACTGGTGGTGGCTTCTTCCGCGATCATTTCGCACAATTTATGCACTGGGCCCAGCCACAACGACCAGACCTGGTTGGGTCTACCACGGTTGATCTGGCGACGCTGGTCGCAAAATCCTGGAATGCGTTGTCGCCGACCATGCAAGGGTTGGCCGCAGACGCGCGCTTCCTGACGCCCGTGATATCCCCACTTACGGCGTCAGCGGCATGTTCAGTGAGCCCGGCACGGTTAATGCTCATGGCCTAAATGAGAAAATGTTGGTTGCATCGCGTTACGAGAGCCAGGAGTTTCTCGACCGGCTTATTCGCATTTACGCAAGTGGCGAGTAAAAAGCAACCGGAGACAGTCCACGGGCAACAATGGCTTAACTGTGGCCTGCCGTTATTCGCCGAAACTCTAAAACGCGTGGGTTCGACGGTTAGCTCGAGAAACTCACAATGTCCGCAGGCGTCTGATTACTCTCACGAATGCACTGCACTACTCGAATTCTGGAAGTGGGGTGATCGCACTTTGTGGTGTTATAGTAGCGATCAATTTCATTAGGACGTGAACTCAGCGATGGAAATGAGATGAACTCACCTGAAAAAGGGGGGCGTCGCCTGACCAAAGAACTGCGATATGCGCAGCTATTGGAGTGTGCGATACATGTCGCAGCAAAGAAAGGTCTGGGGCAACTCGTTCATGCTGATGTTGCAGAAGAAGCCGGTGTTGTCGCACCAACGGTATTCCGGTATTTTCCCTCCAGGCGGGCTCTTGTGCGCGGAGTTGTGGATGAAGTAGGCCGCTTTTATAGAAAGCAGTTAGACGATTTCCAGTTAAAGCCGGTCAGGCCGCGGGAAGCTCTGCATGAACATCTGCTGGCCTTTTCCAATTCCATAGACACACATTCGGATTATGCCGCCGTCTGGCTACAGTGGGGTGCCTCGGTGCAGAATGATTGCGGTATTTGGGATATGTTCGGGGAGCACAACGACTATCTTATAAAGATACTCTCCCGCACGATCAGGATGGCTCTGCCGGACGGTAGGCGCAAGGATATAGCGATGTCTAAAGTACGAGCAAGTAGTCTGATAGGTGCTGCATTCGCTATTACGATGTTAAAATTTTCTGATGCCCCGGAAGAAGCGATTATCCGACTGATCACAATTGCACTGGATGATCCAGCTGTCTAGCATACTGACAGTGTCGAGGTATCTGTCCAGGCACTCTATGAACCTGCGTGCGATCTGACAAATCCCAAAGCCCAGTCTCATTCCGGCTTATTCCAACACACGCCATACGCTCGATAGATTCTTAATGATTAAATAGTCAATAGTGGTTGACGAAGCTTACTAATGATGTAATAGTCATTAGCAGAGTGTGGACTACAAAAGAATAAATAGGGAGAAGAAAATGTCGAAAGAAATGGCTTTGTGCGCGTTTGATATGAATTGTGTTGGACATCAATCGCAAGGACTCTGGCGCCACCCCCGAGACCGCTCTTCAGAATATCATTCTATGAAGTACTGGCAGGATTTAGCCTGTACGTTGGAGCGAGGCCTCTTTGACGGAATTTTTCTGGCTGACGTCACTGGTCTTTACGATGTATATGGCAAGTCACCGGATGCAGCCCTGCGCGCAGCTGTACAGGTGCCCACCAACGACCCGTTCACGATCGTACCGGCAATGGCCGCAGTGACTAAACACCTGTCATTTGGTGTAACAGGCTCTATTCCTTATGAGATGCCCTATACATTTGCCCGGCTGATGTCGTCTCTGGATCATCTGACGGAGGGTCGAATAGGGTGGAATATTGTTACGGGCTACCTTGATAGCGCTGCCAAAGGTGCCGGCAAGAAGAAGAAAGAAGCGCATGATACACGCTACGATATCGCCTATGAATATATGCAGGTTGTCTACCGGCTATGGGAGGAAAGCTGGGAGGAGGGTGCAGTAGTGCGGGATCGTGACAGCGGTGTTTTTACCGACCCATCAAAAGTACACCAGATAGATCACAAAGGTGAATATTTTGAATTGCACGCAGTCCATCTGTGTGAACCTTCCCCACAGCGTACCCCAGTGTTATTTCAGGCAGGTACATCGTCAAAAGGCCAGGCCTTTGCAGGGGGGCATGCCGAGTGTGTGTTTATCGGCGGTGAAACACCCGAGGGCCAGGCCAAGTCTGTCAAAGCGTTGCGAGAGCAGGCGGTTGCGCACGGCCGAGACGCGAACGATCTAAAGATTTTTGCCAGTATCTCCGTTGTTGTAGCGCCAACAGATAAAGAGGCAGAGGAGAAACTTGCCGACTACATGCAATACGGTAGTCACGAGGGTGCTCTTGCACTATTGTCGGGTTGGACGGGCTTCGATTTTTCTACCCTGGATCCAGACGCCACTGTGGAACAAACCAAATCAGATGCGATTCAGTCTGTTCTGGCAGCGCATGGGTTCTCCACGGTACGCGAATGGTCGACAAACCTCATGGTCGGTGGTGTCGGTCACGTCCTTGTAGGTTCCCCACAGTCTGTTGCGGATCAACTGCAAAATTGGTTTGAAGTGTCCGGGCTCGATGGTTTCAATCTGACACGTACAGTCACACCAGAATGTTTTGAAGATTTCGTCGACCTGGTGGTACCAGAGCTTCAGGAGCGGGGTATTTATAAGCGCAGCTACCAGCCAGGTTCGTTCCGGGAAAAGCTCTTCGGCAAATCCGGACGATTGAGCAAACCTCACCCTGCTGTAGAGTACCGGAAGTGAGGTTCGGGTAGTTGGTACAGTAATTTAGATGAATATAGAAAGTGGCCAGTCTGCTTCCGTAAAGATCATGCTTCTGACCGGGATTGCGATGATTGCATTCGCGGCAAACTCGATCCTATGCCGGATGTCGCTGGGAAACGGCTTGATCGATGCGGCTTCATTTACCACAATCAGATTGGTGTCAGGCGCGCTTTGCCTTGTTGCTATTGTCTCTCTGCGGGAACAGCGCTGGCGGCCGGGTCGGCCTAACTGGCTGGCGATTCTCTCCCTCTATGGGTATATGGCTTGCTTTTCGTTTGCCTACCGCTCATTAAGTGCCGGAACTGGCGCACTGCTTCTATTCGGTTTTGTACAACTTACGATGATCGCTGTCGCCGTAATCCGGGGTGAGCGCTTGTCTATGTCGTCCTGGATAGGTATGGCATTGGCAATGAGTGGCATGGTGTATTTGGTAATGCCCGGAATAGAGGCACCCGATCCTGCAAATTCCGCTCTGATGGCATTGGCAGGGCTGGCCTGGGGCGTTTATTCCCTGCTGGGGATTGGTAAAGGTGACCCCACCACCTCGACGGCTAGTAACTTTCTTTACGCCACGCCCCTGGCTGCCCTTGGGAGTCTAATAGAAAGCGATAATGTATTTTTGAGCTGGCAAGGTTGCCTGCTCGCCGTAGTCTCGGGTGCTATCGCATCCGGTATGGGCTACGCCATCTGGTATAGAGTGTTGAAAAGCATCAGGGCAGCGTCGGCTGCTGTAGTGCAGTTATCTGTTCCTGCACTTGCCACCCTGGGCGGCGTCGTTTTACTGGCCGAACCTCTGACCTCCAGAACTGTCGCTGCCACTGCCTTGACGATCGGTGGCATATATATTGCCGTAAAGCGTCCAGGCAAAAAGGGCTGAGCCTATGCGTTCGCTAATTAACCCATGGAAAACCAGGTACCCACAGTGAAAGAAAGCCCACGAGAAACCCACGAATCACCGTTGATAAATGCAGAAAGTCATTTTGACATTATTGTCATTGGCGCGGGTATTTCCGGTGTTGGTGCATCATATCAATTGATGAAAAAGTGCCCAGGGAAAAGCCTGGCTATTCTGGAAAGCAAACCGTCTTATGGTGGCACCTGGCATACCCACAACTATCCGGGGGTTCGTTCTGATAGCGATTTGTATACCTTTGGCTACAAGTTTAAACCCTGGGTCGGTAAGCCCGTGGCCAATGGCGCATCCATCCTGAAATATATAGGAGAAGCTATCGCGGAGGGCGGACTGGAAAGGCATATCCATTATCAACGCGAGGTTGTCTCGACGGCCTGGTCGACAGAGGAGCAACGCTGGACTTTGACGGTACGTTGCCTGGATACAGAAATTGAAGCGCATTACAGTTGTGGTTTTTTGTGGATGTGCCAGGGCTACTACCGACACTCAGAGGGGTACACACCCGACTTTCCTGGCATCGACAATTTTCGTGGTCAGGTTGTGCACCCACAATTTTGGCCAGAAGATCTCGATTATGCAGGTAAGCGGATTGTGGTTATTGGCTCGGGTGCGACAGCGATAACGCTAACCCCGAATATGGCGGATGCTGCCGGACATATAACCATGCTGCAGCGATCACCCACCTATTTGTGGACCAATGAGAATAGAAATGAACTGGCGGACACCTTGCGTGAACTTGAACTCCCGGAAGAGTGGATACATGAGGCTGTGAGACGGAGCGTATTAAAAGAGCAGCGTGAAATGTTCGCGCTGGCCGCTTCGCAGCCGGAAGAGTTCACCAAAGGTATGCTGGATGATATCCGTAGGTATGTCGGGGATGATTTCGATGTTGAGACGCACTTTGCCCCATCGTATAAACCGGGCACTCAGCGGGTTGCTTATGTTCCAGACGGAGACCTGTTCAGTAAAATTGCCGAGGGTAAGGTTACTATAGTAACCGACCACATTCAGAATTTTACCGAAACAGGCATACTCACGCAGTCAGGCGAACATCTGGAAGCCGATATTGTCGTCACCGCAACCGGGTTCAATATGTCCATAATGGGAGACGTCGCATTTTCGGTAAACGGAACTCCGGTAGATTTTTCGCAGAGGTTTTTCTACAACGGCGTGATGACCTCAGGCGTACCCAATATGGTATCGATGTTCGGCTACCTGCGTACCAGTTGGACTATGCGAGTTGATCTGATCAGCGAGCTGGTGTGCCGGCTGTTGAATTACATGGACGACAATAACTACACGAGCTGTACCCCGCAATTGAGAGAGTGTGATCAGGGTATGACTCCCCGGATGTTTATTGAGCCAGGCAACTTTAATCCGGGGTATGTGCAACGCGGTATCCATTTGTACCCAAAGCAGGGGGATCATGCTCCCTGGATTGTCTATTCGGATTATTTTAAAGAGCGGGAAGTATTTGCCAACATTGACTTCGGAGACGATGCCCTGGTTTACGCAAGTGGCGAATAGCGGCAGGGCAGGGCGGTATCGTATTTACCAATGACTTTTCAGACTCTGGCCAGAACCGTGCTGTCAGAAGATCGAGAGACCGGTTTTGGTGGTGAACAGTTCCAACACCTTGATACCAAGCAGTGAATTACCGTGGGGGTTCAGCTCCGGGCTCCACACTGCAATACTCAGCTGTCCGGGAACGATCGCCACAATACCGCCACCCACGCCGCTCTTGCCTGGTAGACCCACCAGGTAGGCAAACACGCCCGCTTCATCGTAGAACCCGCACGTGAGCATGATGGCGTTTACCCGCTTGGTCTGGCTGACGCTGAGAATGCGGTCGCCGGAGGACGGCACAACACCATTATTAGCCAGAAACAGAAACGACCGTGCCAGCCCGGCGCAGCTCATAGTGATAGCGCATTGATGGCAGTAGACATTGAGTATGGCTTCATCGGTATGTCGGATATTGTTATGGGCACGCATGAAATTAACCAGAGCGCGATTGTTAAAGCCGGTTTCTTTCTCCGATTGTGCAACCTCCTCATCGTATTCAATTTGCGAGCAGCGCAAACGGTCAACAAAGGCCAGCATTTCGTCATTGGGTTGGGCGAGTTGATCCAGTAACACATCGACGACCACCAGGGCGCCGGCATTGATAAAGGGATTGCGCGGAATTCCGTTTTCGTACTCCAGCTGTACCAGTGAATTGAAAGGGTTACCGGAGGGCTCCACGCCGACTCTGTCCCATAGCCTGTCTCCTGTCGTCTGCATCCCCAAAGTCAGGTTGAACACCTTGGAGATACTCTGGATGGAAAACTTCTCCTGGGCATCACCCACCGCGAAACACTCGCCACCAATAGTTTCCAGAGCGATACCCAGCTTCTGGGGACTCACGGATTTCAGTGCGGGAATGTAATCCGCAACCTTCCCCTGGCCGACATGGGGAAGAACTTCCTGGTAAATTTCTTCGATTATGGACTGGAAATTCATGCCGGACCTCAGGAGTGCGGGTGATCTCAAAGCCGGCATTGTGACAGGAGTGCCGGGTGCAAGGCCAGAGCAGTGAGAAGGCCGGGGCGTGGAAAGCAGGGCGCGCTGGCGCTTGCGTTGGATATTCGTTGGATTAACGATAGAGTGTAGTGGTATGGATTGGGAAATACGCTGAACCAACATATCATGAGGTGCTTCAATGTCATCCAAAAACCCACATCGCCCTTTCACGCCGAATGCGGAGATGATGTCCCTGAGGCCGAAGCTAAAGGGCATGGAAATCAACGGGCTGGACGAAACCGAAGTTCGTCGTCCCACCATGGTTTATTGGGCACCAGACCCGGATGACATACCCTTCGGTGAGGTACAAAAATGGTTTTATCGCCGAGAGCCAGAAGATCCCGAGCTGATGAGGGAGCGGGCGCGGCGGCGAGAAATTCTTGATGCACCATTGCCTGACCTCCACAGCAACCCTGTCGAGCGATCTCCCCAGGAGTGGACCGACTCGCTATCAATGTTCGTGGAAGAAGGTCAGTGCGAACGAACCGGTGTGGCTCGAATGCAGCCACAGTGGGTGTTTGATCACCAGGAAACGAACTATGAGACTGTAATAATGCTGGGTGTTAAGCACGACTTCGAGCGACTCAAATCTGCTCCCGATCAGGTAGCTGGCGCCGAAGTTACCCGGCAATACGGTAGAGCGGCGGCGGCAGCTAAAAATGTCGCCAGCTGGTTAAGAGAGCAGGGCTGGGATGCTGAGCCAGTGACGGGACCGATGGCCGGGAAAATTTTGATGATCCCCCCTGCGCTTGAATGCGGATTTGGGGAGCTGGGTAAACATGGATCTTTAATCAATCCGGAGTTCGGGTCTGGCTTCCGTCTTGGTGCTGTTCTTACTAATGCTCCCTTTGCGACAACAGCCAAACGCGAATTCGGCATTGACGATTTTTGCTCTCGCTGTCGCGTATGTGAAAACGCCTGTCCACCGATAGCGATAAAGCCGGATAAACAGATGATTCGCGGTGAGAAAAAGTGGGCCGTGGATTTTGATGAGTGCATACCCTTTTTCGCAGAAACCTCTGGCTGTGCGATTTGTATTGCGGTCTGCCCCTGGACCCTCCCTGGTGTTGGCCTGAATCTTGCGCGCAAACTTGCACGGCGATCTGAACGTTTGCAAAAATTGACAGTGGTGTCGTGAGTTGGGCGAGCTGAGTAGTTAATCCAGAAAAAGTTAGAGGGTAAAATTTTTAGTCGGTGATTTGATACCTGACGTATAGTGGGGATATATCGCACTGAACACCGAGGAAAAAGGGCATTCTGAAGAATGGTTCGGGGACTATCGAAACTTCTGGTATAACCATGACTTTCTGCAGCTTATGGCCCATAGATGCGGGCTGGATAAAGTGGTTGAATCGATGATGGGCGCAGATCCAGTGGAGACCTTTGGCCCACTTGAAGAGCAGCTTGAGGAGGCGCTATGCCAGCGGGAACTGCTGGAAGGCGAAACCATTATGTCGATCAAAGGGTTCCCCGGCGTTTACGCCATTGCGGCTGGCGGACATACACCTGGCAGCAGCACCATCATTATAGTAGCCACTGATGAGCAGACCTGGATCTTTTCCGGTGACCTCACTAATGATATTGCCAGCATCCACACAAATGCCGGTAAGGGCTGGTTGTACAGTTACTTTTTTGTACCTGAAAACACTGCTCTATTGGAGGATTGGCGACTCTGGCTGAGGGATGCGGATGAGATGAAAAACGTTTCAGTCCTTCCTGCCCACGATGTTGATCACATGCGTGAAAAGCTTCAGGAACTGCCATAGTTTTCTGATGGTGACGGCTATCGGCCGGCCCCAAAGCGCACGCCATTAGCGTCTCTAATCGCTACCAAAAATAGTCCGCAATGAGGTGAAAGAGGGAGTGGCATTAACTACCAGTAAGATCAGGTCTGGGTTATTGCACATAACCGGTACATTCCCACGCCTGCCTCGTACCTCTTGCAGGTAAATATCTTGCTATAAGTGCGCAATTCACTATGCATCGCTGGAATTTTATATAGACTGCTGCGGCAGTTATGGAATATCACACCACCCTTAATACTTGCCGCTACCATGGAATTACTGGAGTAAATTGTTGATGAATTGCGCTTTCATTCCCCGGGCCTTTCTCTGCCTGTTTCTTTCATTGACGGCACTGGTTGTGGGCTGCGGTTCCTCCAACGACGAGCAGGTCGAGAAGCGCCCACCGAATATTCTGTTTATTGTTATGGACGATGTTGGTATCGACCAGATGACTGTATTTGGCTACGGCGGGGTAGGGGCCTACGCCCAATCCCTCAGTACACCGGCCCAGCCGGATGATCGGGCACCGAACTTGCCGAATATTGATGCAATCGCACACCAGGGCATTATGTTTCGCAACACGTGGGCTATGCCTGCATGCTCCACCAGTCGCGCGGTATTTTTCACCGGCAGATACCCATTGCGCACTCAAGTGCTCGGCGCCCTGGGCCAGTACGACCTCGCCAATTATCAGGTTTCCCCTTATGAACTCACCTTGCCGAAACTGTTAAAACAACAGGGCTACCAGAGTGCACTGTTTGGCAAATTCCACGTTGGTATGCAGCAGCACAATCCGTTCGAATACAGCATGATAAGCGCCCTTGGCTGGGACTACTACTACGGCTGGCTCGACGAGACCGGGGACCCTTCCTCGATTGACACCTCGGCCGGACTGGGTGAGGCCCTGGAGGGGCGTTATCTTTGTGGTTTTGTGCCCGGACTGGACCAGGACCCTATATATGGGGCTGACGAAGGCGCCTGTTATACCGCAGAAGGCCAGTGCTCAAATATGCGCACGGAGGGCGGTGTCCCAGCGGGACGAGCCTGCCGCGACAATGGCGGGATTCTGGATCCCGGCCTGCAATGTGGGGAAAATGTACCTGCAAACATCCAGTCAGGTTTCAATAATTACAATGCACATTATGTATCGCCGCTGTGGATCAACGATGAAAGCGGCCAAGCGGTGCAGGTGCCGATAACCGATATTCGCGCGCGTACATTCCGCGGCACTGTCCCTGTTGACGGAGCCATCGACTGGATAAACACCCGGCCGCAGGATACACCCTGGTCGGCGACCGTCAGTTTCGCCTCAGTACACACGCCGGTCATGCAACCACCGCAGGCACTATTGTCTACTGAGTCTGAGCAACCGGAGGAGGTGAGTAGCCTGCAATGCGCAGCTCCCGAGGGCGCGTCTCAGGATGTACAGGGTCAGGTATTAGTGGACCAGCGTGAGCTGACTACGCTGATGGCTGAGGCGATTGATGTCGAACTGTCACGGCTCCTGGTCTCCATCGGTGTGGCAAGCATTAACGACGATCAATCCCTGTCCCTCAATCCAGACAATAATACGATGATCGTTATTCTCGGCGACAACGGCACGCTCGGGTATTCGGTAAAGTTGCCTTTCGATCCGAACCGGGCCAAGGGTACTGCCTATCAAACCGGCGTATGGGTGCCGTTGATTGTAGCGGGGCCGTTGGTCAATGATCCTGATCGCGAGGTTGGCAGCATGGTGAATATCGCCGACCTCTACGAGTTGTTTGCCGAAATAGCCGGAATTGAGAATGTGCACGAACTCGTACCTCGCGCGCTGGATTCCGCGCCCATGCTGACCTACCTCACGACGCCGGATTCCAGCAGTCAAAGGGAGTACAACTTTACGCAGGTGGGGAACAACGAACAGATCGGTGGGGCTATCAACGCGCCCTGTACCCTCGGGACAAGTTGTAGTCAAATTCCTGTATCGAAAACGGTTTGTCATGACAACACCGGCACCTGGTGGGGTGCGGATCCGGATGAGCCCGATGTGCCCGAGGGCGGATATACCCAATGCTGCGAGGTTAACCAGCATCTGTACGACCGCGATCAGCCGCTATTCGATCTGCAGCCACTCTACGCGGAAGCGATACGAAACGATTTCTACAAGGTCGTGCAAAATCATTACGTGGGTAATGCCCAACCACCTGCCGACGAATACCCCAACTGCGATCCGGTCACTTCAGTGGAGTTTTATCAAATAGACGAGGCCAAACAGAGCCCGCTTCTTGATAAGGAGGAGAACAATCTGATCAATCCAGACAGCGGCCTGCCGGATGATCCCGAGCAGCAGGTAATCTTTGCGGATCTTGTGGACCAGTTGAACCTGATATTGGAAAGCGTCCAGCCCTGTCCGCCCGGACCACCAGAAGGTTATATGACCAGTATCGACGGTAATCAGGATGGTATTGTCGATAATGTCGACCTTGAGAATTTGCAGGGCTTTTCCGAGGCGGGTGGCAGCAGTTGGTACGATGTCGATGCTAGTGGCACGACCGACACGGCCGACTACATGCTGGTGAACGACTACCTGGGAATTGAATGTGAATATGAATAGCGGCTGGTTTTAAGTCCAGATCAACAGCCTGTATTTTATTGCGCACCGGGGTATGGTTTTTTGCTCGCGTCTATAGTTCATGGTGACAGCGATCGCGATAGAGACTGTACCTAAGCCTTTGTAACTGCCTATTAGTAACCCGTGCTTTGGGTGAGGATAGGCACCTTTAAGATTCCTTCCAGTCATCTCAGAATAACTTCGATTTATTCCAGAACAGCGTTGGCGGGCACCGTCAGAACGTTTCCTCATTAGCGCCCATGTCTTTCCCGTCCTTGCTCAGGTTTGTCAAGGCAGGGGAGTGAGCCATTTCGCACAGGTACCGGCTGTGGATAACTGTGTGCCCAAATACTTTATTTAACATAATATATATTATGCGCATATGTGGATAAATATGCGGAAAGGTGGCTCTGAGTAAATTTTGGCTGTTTTATAGTGTTATTGGCCGCGTCACTTGCCAGTTATTCCGATCTGCTGGGTTCGGTAAGACTGTCTGCGCATCCGTGTCGTGGCTTTATGGGTAGGAAGTTTCGTCGAAAAATGACGCGTCGCTACGTGCACGCTTTAACTTTTAGTGGACCCCAGTCGGTCTTATACGCGTGGCTGACCAGCTCTGAGCGCTTGAGGATGGGGCCAATACTGGCCCAGTACTGATTACGGCGTTTTGTCACCGCATTCTAGCTGTAGCACCAGTTTTGGGTGATCGCTGGTGGCTTTTGCTACAACACTCTCTGTTTCAGTTAGTAATCATCGTTGGCTTAGCTCACTTTCCCTGTGCCCGCCGTCCTGAGAACACAGCCCAGCAAACTTTCGTTACCTGGGCCGAGTTCACTGCTTGCGCAGTTTATAATATTATTATGTTAAATAGAGCTGTTGCCAACAAGGCTGCAAACTATTGCAATCATGCGTTCCAGTCACTGATATCCAGTTCGCTCAGTTGGTTTGTCTCCGTTCAGGCTACCAATACTTGCCCTGGCGGTACTGCAAGCCGGCTTTACGCCTGTAATGCTGCCATCTGATTTTCGAAGTCGCGCAGATCAAAATAATCGCGCCAGCGCTTCAACTTGTTCCCTTCGAATTCGAACGTGCCCATCACCGGCAGCGAAACGCATTTTGCCCCGAACTCAAAGGTATCTACTCTTTCGGTCAGTACAACGCCATTAGCGTCCTCGGCAATAAATAAAACCTGCCACTCAACTCTCGTGACCTCAGCGAGAAACGGCTCAACGAATTCGCGGATACTCTGCTTGCTGGTCAGCGGTTCCATGGGAATATTGTGGTAGATAGGATCTTCAGCAAACGCTGACATAATTGCGTCGACATCTTGCGCGTGCCAGTTGCCGATGAAGTCCATTACTTTTTCTACGTTAGACATACACTTCCTCTCTTCGATTGTAATTATCTGTTCTGATCATACGTGCTGATCCTTCGCCAGACCACCGAGGGACTATTTATTAAAACGAATAAGAGCGAAGTGGCTGCCCTCCCCCCACTCTGTTTTAGTCAGCAAATGGCGTGCGGGTCATTCTCTTGGTAAACCCCAGCCCCATCGGGCCGGCTATATGGCTATCGGGTTTGATGTCGGCCTGGTGTTGCAGCGCGGCACTGAATGCCTTCTTGAAGTCCAGTCTGGGGTAGTTCTCCAGCGTCTCTGCCAAAGTATGTCTTGGGATTTCATCAAACCGAAGCCCCAGCACATCTACCCCGGCACCAAAATGCACCAACGCAATCTCCGGGTCACATTTGTGCGCAATACCGACGGAACTGTGCAAGGCCACTGCGTCGTGCACCAGTGCCGCCTTATCGGCATCGTACTCCCGGTGGGTGCAGAATTCATGTGCCGCCTTCGCACCTACCCACTCAAAAGAACCCGGGGTTTGTGCGTATTTCTCGGTGAGCCCAAGGTCGTGCATGATGCTGGATAAATAGAACACTTCCCGGTCGAACGTTATGCCGTCCTGATGGCCCAGGATGCAACCAAAGGCATACGTTCTATGGCAGTGATTCAGTAGCATGTCTCCAGACAGTTCTCGTACCAGCGCTGTGGCCTCCATGGCCAACGGGGTGTCCGGGATACGGCAGGTATCGGGCAGCAGTGTGACGAGTTCGCGCAAGCCCAGACGTCTTTTGATTTTGTCCCTGGCCTGCCTCAGATCAAAGCCGATATAGCGTGGCAACATGGTGCATACATGCAGACGCCCCGGGTCTGTAGCCAGTGATTTTTGCGCGTTGGTAGCAGTCTGGTTCATGGCTTATCCTCTGTGAGATGTCCGAATTCTGGCGGTAGCCTGCTTCAGGCCCAGCCCCATCACATTTTCAATGCCTGATTTGGCCCTGAAAAAGCGATAACTCATGCGGTTCCTCGCCATCACTTCATTTTGAAATGCGGGCCGCGCATACATTCGTAGATACCATTCATAAAGCTCCGGGTGGTGCTCGGCTACCGGGTAGCCTGTTTCGATCAGACGTAGCAGTTTCATAGCCCAGAACACGTCGGCGATAGTCAGTGTTTCGCCCAGCAGGTAAAGTCGGCCATCGCTCAGCTGGCTGTCGAGTGCCTCGAACGCGTTATAAAGTTGGAGAAGATGTTCTTCAAATACACTATTGGGAATGGTGCGAGTGCTATACGCGCCGTAGAAAGACACCAGGTTCTCGTCGTCACTCCCCTGCCCCGCCAGCTCTTTCAGCCGGGCTCTCTCCTTCGGTTTAAGCATGGCAAGCCGGCCAAGGCCCCAGCGGAACGATACGTAGCGAAGTGACACGTGGAGTTGTTTTGCCTGCTCAACCAGCGCCATGGTGTCGTTCAACAGTGGCGATTGTTGCGGGATCAGACGGGGGCCGCCGAAGGCGTTGTCCAGGTAGGCGATAATGTCCAGCGATTCGAGGTACAACTGGCCATCGTGTACCAGCGCGGGTACTACCATGTTGGGGTGTATTTGCGCGTAAGCGGGCGATATATGCTCCTTTTTGGCGAGCGACACAATTCGGCTCACCCACCTGTCATCTTCCCCCTGCAGCGACTGAGGTGTGACGGCATCAAACGTGTCTTCTCTACCTCGCGCAAGTCCCTTTTCTCCCAGGGCAAAACGCACACGCTGAGCACAGGGTGCACCATCGAAATGGAAGAGATGTAGCCCCTTGAGTTGAGAAACAATGGGGCTGGCGGGACTGTCAATTTTCGGCATGGGTGTTCCTTCGCGCCTTTTTATGTACTATGTCGCATATTATTCGGCAAATCAATTATTAATATGCGATACGGTACATATATATGACTAAGCAGCGCGGCCGCCCAAAATTGTACGATGCCAATGAAGCGCTGGAAGCGGCGGGGGCGGTGTTCTGGAGCAAGGGCTTTAGCGCTACATCGCTGGATGATCTTGCAAGCGCAATGGCCATGAACAGACCCAGTATTTACCGGGCTTTCGGCGACAAGGAGGCCATTTATCGGCAGGCATTGGCGCGCTTTTCCGATCATATGGAGGAGGGTTTTAAACGCACCCTGCTGCAGGAACCGGATATTCGGATAGGTCTCAGCAAGTTTTACCGGGAGGCGCTGGAAATCTATACCTCCGGCGACAGCGCGCTGGGCTGCATGGTGATGTGTACCGCGCCGGCGGCTGCGGCAAGCCACCCCGACGTGCAGGCCGATCTGTTGCAAGTGATTCAACAGATAGACTCCAGGATGCTGAAGTGCGTTGAGATGGCCATTGCGGATGGGCAGATAAGCAAGGCCCGCGACGCGAAAACACTCGCGCAGCTGATTCAGGCTGTGTTGCACAGCCTGGCGATCAGGGCACGAGCGGGAGAGTCAAAAGCGGCTCTGCGAAAATTTGCGGATGCCTCGATAGCGACAATTGTGGCCTAGGGGAGATCGTCAGCCTTTAGAGTTCACTTTTTGTATAAAATGCTGAGACTGATATTCAATTGATATTAGTCTTGGTGCCATACTGTATATGGTTGAACGGCAGCTAAACAATCAAAATCCGTCCGTGGGAGTAATAGTCAATGCGCATTAACTGGTGGTCTGTGACAAGACTGACATCCCTACCCTTACTGATATGCCTCACCGCCAGCTGTGGCTCAGGCAACGGATCGGGACCCGCCCCCGTAACGGAAGATGTGACGACGGATCTACCCGCCACAACACCGGTCCATGTAGCATTTGCCGGCGGGGGCTGGCGTGCCCACACCGGCCACGCGGGCTGGACGATGAGCTTATTGGAAGATGGTGCCTATACCCTGGACCAGGTATTCGGCAATGTGCAGACACTGTCATCGAATTCCGGCGGCACCTGGTTTATGAACATGCTTACGTACTCTGCAGTCTTTAGCGCCTCCATAGAAGCACAAGGCGCTTTCGCCAACTATGTCTCGCCCCAGGGTTATCTCGGTCAGGAAAGAGCCTTGTTCGGCGATTTCAGTGCTGCGCTTGTCGGCTCCAACTGGTGCCCCTTCAATGAATCAGAACCCGTATTCTACTTTTACTGCCGCCTGGCATCGATCGCTGGCGATGCTGCGCTGATATGGACCGACATAGTAAGCAACGTGGTATTCGAGCCGTTTGGCATGAATGAGACGCTTGAAACATCGCCCACCTTGTTGAGTGACGCTCGCCAGAGTTGGGCTGCCGACAAATCTCTGCTGATAGCCGCGACCATGCTCACCCATCACGCGGTGCTCACAGAGTCGGAGTATCTTCTCGACAAGGTGTATTACGACGCCACGCTTTCCAGCGGCGGACCCGAGCAGATCAATGTCACCCCGGTGACCTTTGCCAGCGTACAGGCAGGCAAAACCCCTCCCCCCTTTCTCAGCGCGGGAGCGTTTGAGGTAGTGTATACCGATGCCGATACAGGCGATTCCAGTGAGGCAGCATTCATACGTTCAAGCGTCAGCGACAGTGTGCCAGTGCTGCTGGCAACGGCAGCTTCCAGCGCGGCCATGGGTGCCGCCGCAAGTTACAGTGTGCTCCTCGACAACGGCTACGAACCATTAACCTGGGAGCTGGCCTACGAGCTTTCTGATCTCGCTGTGCCTGTCACCATGGCTTCGCCCATTGCAGGGGGAACTCCGGCTGCCCTGACCGCCAACGAACTGGCTGATGCAAAATTTGCGCGCCTCGGCGATGGCGGTTATCTGGACAACTCCGCTGTGGCACAGCTGGTGAGTTTCCTCCAGACCAATGAGCAGGCGACGAACTTTCAGATTGTGGCGTTTGATAATGTGCAGGAGTTCTACACGCCGCCCAACGGTGGCACCAAGGCGGGTGCGCCTATTGGCGTCGACACGGCCCTGTTGTTCGGGCAGGGCGATCAGAATCAGGTCTGTGCCGGAACGGGTGCCGACAAGTTCTGTGTCTCGGTCCCCGTGCAACAGGTGTTCGCATCAGATCCGTTCGGCACCACTACTGCAAGCTGGCAGTGGCCCAGCCAGGGTTCCGAGCTACCCACGCTGAGCTATACGCGATATGCCGTCACCACTGTCGACAACTCCACGTTCGGACTGGCTGCGGGCAGCAAGGGTACATTGCATGTTTTTACGTCTGTATCGCCCGGCGCCGACACTGCGCCGTGGAATGGGGCCAGCGACTTCGACGCATACGAGGCTATGCTTACGGCAATCCAAACCGGGCTGCAGGCCAATGGCAAGGAGGGCCTGGCGCATCTGCGGGCAGCACTCGCCGGCACTGCCAGTCCCTGATACGTGTTATCGCGCTAGTAGTGTAAGACCAGCCAGTGCCAGTGGACAGGCACTGCCGACCAGCTGCCGGGAGCAGTGCCAGGGGACCACCCTGGACCACCCAGTGGACAGGCACAACGTTCTCTACGCAGCGAGCTACTCAAATCTTCGACTACTCCCGCACCGGCGAGCCGATCGAAAACATCTCGCTGTCAGACCGGCTAGTCCTGTGTCGGTGACAACAGCAAAGGTACCGTTTGGACCAATATCACTGTCCAACAGACCTTCTTAGGACCTCGGTCGGCGCCCCATAATAAAGGTGATAAGTGCCAGTACCAGGCCAACAACAAAAAGTATCCAGGCGATGTTAACCGCGGTACCGGCGATACCGCTAAAGCCCAGTATGCCGGCGATTAATGCAATAATCAGAAATGTAACGGCCAGACCGATCATGTTCTTCTCCTTTTCCTGTTCTCACATAGCGCCGCTGGTAGCTCGCCGCATTCCGTAGTTTATACGGCAAGAATTGTGCCAGCCGTCATGATATTGCTGAAACGCTCGCTTGCGTAAGACACGGTGACACTGCACAACCTGCTATTTGAATGTCGGCACAGTGCGCCGCTTTGCCTCTTGATCAGTGGTTGCGGACCCATTGGCATCTATATCGTTTAACAGCCATTTCATTTCTTTAATCTCTCTGCGTTGAGCTTTGATAATCTCATCTGCAAGCTGACGGACGCGTTGATCTTTAATATTTGCGCGTTCGCTAGTGAGAATCGCGATCGAGTGATGCGGTATCATGGCGCCCATCCAGGCGCTATCGTCGATAGTATCCTGCGAGCGAACCAGATACAGGGCAGCGCTAAATACGATGGCAGCGGCGGCCAGGATCACCATATTGTATTTTTTGTTTTCGTACATCTTCAGCATAAACAGCAGCATGATGACAGCCATTGCGGCTCCCATGTAGATCGCCATATACAGTCGTGTTTCGCTGAAAAAAACGTGATCGATAGCATATGTATTGAGGTACATAAGCCCTAGCATGGCTAGGGTTGATGTCAGTATCATTGCGAAGAACGTTGCATACTTTGACATTTTCTTGCTCCCTATCATTGAGATAAAAATCGCCCGGTCAAAACCCTGTGCGCCGGTAAATTTTTCCAGTACTTTTTGTAATATCTACCGATTATGCAATGCGCAATAACGGCATAATGGACAGGGTTTACTGAAGCAAATTCCATGCCAGCTGCAGCCGACGAACAGCCAGTGGACAGGCACAACCTTCTCAACCTTCTGGCCCCGCT
>TARA_R110001599_G_scaffold63065_9_pt1 | contig 96773 bp, 93 predicted proteins | sample TARA_R110001599 | Tara Oceans TARA_R110001599 (sample SAMEA4398360) | marine metagenome | biome: Polar Biome; feature: [MES] marine water layer (ENVO:01000295) within the mesopelagic zone...; material: water (ENVO:00002006), including particulate matter (ENVO:01000060) such as...... | reverse complement strand
CGCCCGCCGCAGCGATCAGAATTTTCGGGTGGGGGCTGGTGGTTTTGGCGGTAGCGGCGGACATGGTCGGTTCTCCTGACGGGATGGGCAATGGTGCGTGATGGGGCGATGTGTTTTGATTATATCTGTCTATCAAGGATACCGGCAAAAACCGGTATCCTAGCATCATACATGATCACATAACGCGTTATGGGGCAAAGCGTTCCGGCATTTTGATCAAAACCCGCCGGTGGTTTGCCGGGTATGGCGTTTGACACGGCGTATCAATGGGCGAAAATCATCGCCGGATCGCGGAACGTCTTGAATTCAAGGCCATTTCCCGCCGGGTCTTCGACAAAGAAGGTACCCTGTTCGCCAGGTTCGTCTTTAAAGCGGATTTTGGGCTCTAGCAGGAATTTGACCCCGGCTGCCTTCAGGCGATCCGCCAGATCATGCCATTTTTTCCATTCCAGAACCGCGCCAAAATGCGGGATCGGCACCGCATCGCCATCAACCGTGCCCGACATGGCATTTTGCCCGCCATCAGGGCGAATATGGGCTGACAGCTGATGACCAAAGAAATCAAAATCAATCCATGCCTCGGTCGAGCGACCTTCGTCACAGCCAAGAACATCAATATAAAAAGCGCGGGTATCGGCAATGGATTTGATCGGAAAGGCCAGATGGAAGGGGGGAAGCGACATGGGGCACCTGTTATGCGGGTTTAAGCTGGTTCAAAAGCAAAACTAATGCTTTGATGCTGGAATCAGTCTAAAACAAAAGAATACTGCGGTAAAAACCAGAAGTTCTGCCTTTAGCATCAGGAAATCTATTGTTATGGCGTTGCGCCCGACCACTCCGCCGCTCAATGCCCTTCGCGCATTCGAAGCCGCCGCGCGCCTTGGCAGTTTTGCCCGCGCGGCGGATGATCTTTCGGTCACACCCGGCGCGATCAGTCAGCAAGTCGCCAATCTTGAGGCCAGCCTTGGCATCGCCCTGTTTGATCGCCAGGGGCCGAAACTGTCACTACGGGATGCAGGACGGGCCTATTTACCGGCCTTGCGGCGCGCCTTGGACGGGATCGAGGCCGCGACGCTTGACCTTGTAACCCATGGGGTTGGCGAGAAACGGCTGGTGATTGGGGCACTGCATACGCTGGCCAGTTCATGGTTGATACCCCGATTAGATCGGTTTCAAAACGAATACCCTGATATCCGGCCGGTGATCGAAACCCTGTCGCTTAATTTCGCCACCCCGGACCGCAGCCCCGACCTTGGCGGTCGTCAGATGGATGTCGGGCTTTATTTTGGCGATGGTGATTGGCCGGGATTGGTATCACATAAAATTCTGGATGAAATTCAGGTGGTTGTCGCCAAACCGGGATTGGTGACAGATGTCCTGCGGGCTGATCCGGCAGTGATAATTGCGACCTTACCGCGCCTGATCCATACCACCCGGCCCAAGGCATGGCATGATTGGGCGGCGGCGCATGATATTGCGATTGGCGGTGCGCTCGGTGCCGGGTTTGAACATTTCTTTATGCTGATCGAAGCGGCCAGGGCGGGCATGGGATTGGCCTTGTTACCGCGCGTTTTGATCGAAGGGGCGCTGGCCGATGGATCGCTTGAAATCGTTGCCGATGCCAGCCTGCAAAGCAGCGGGGCTTATCACCTGATTTATACCGAGGGACGCGGCGAAGACCCGGAAATCGCGGTATTTCGCGATTGGATCCTGCAACAGGCAGCATCTGGCGCAGCGTAAAATGCAGGTGATCGGGCTTAGGCCCCGTGCCAAACAGGTTGCGGTCTTTGGTGTTGGGGCAGTGATCACGTTTTGCGGCTGGGCTGGATGTGAGGGTTGGTTTTCGAACCGGGCAGCGTGATGCCAGAACCAAATACTAGTCGACCATGTTTAGCTGATTTTGCGACGATAAATGCTGTGCAGCAGGTGATCTTTTTTCGGGCCGGTGATTTTTATTTTAGTTTCGAAATGATTGGCATCATGCCAGATCATGCAGTGGTGATAGAAATCCTCGCCGCAGGGATGAATGTCGCGCGCACAAAAGCCTTCGGTTGCATCCTCGCCAAATTGCAGCAGAACATAGCGATTGCCAAAGCTGAGCGGATCGCGAAACAGAAGCTCGATCGCGGGCGGGTCTTCGCGCAGGACGAAGTCATATTCGCGGTAGCCGTCAAAGCGTTTGCCATCACCGCGTTCCAGTATGCCTTCTTCGCGATAGCGCAGAAATCCGGGATTTTGGGGTTCTGCCAGGTTGAATGTCACATCCCCCTTGAATTGGCCGGTCGGGCCGAGGTCGCGCACAAGTGTCCAGTTGCCCGGCAGACTTTGGAAAATCTCGGTGACGGTCGGGGTGGGTCGGGTCATGACATTCCGAAAGTTAAAAAGGCAGGGATACCGTGGCGGCCCTGCCCCTGAAATCTGGTTTAGGGCGCGAAGCCTAATCTTTTGGCAACATCAGGCCGAGCTTCTTGCCGCCAATGATATGAACATGCAGATGCGGGACGTCCTGACGACCGTGATCGCGGGTATTGGCAATCAGGCGGTAACCGTTCTCAATGACACCGGCCTCGGCAGAAATTTTACCAATCGCACGGGTATAGGCGATGATTTCGGCGTCTGAGGCATTGACGGCGAAGTCGTCATAGCTGGTATAGGCGCCCTTTGGGATCACAAGGATATGGGTTGGGGCCTGCGGGGCGATATCGTTAAAGGCCAGAACGTGGTCGTCCTCATAGACCTTGCTACACGGGATTTCGCCGCGAAGGATTTTGGCAAAGATGTTTTGCGGATCATAGGCTGGGACGGCCATCGGGATGCTCCTGGTCGCTATATTTGATGTATGGCGGATATATTGGACAGGCTTGGCCGCAGACGCAATTCGCATTTTGGGCAATGCGCCCTGCCCGTGCGGATATGGCGGAATTACGCCATATCCGCCGTGTCTTTAATGCTTACTTGTTTGTGCGGGCGGCTTTTTCCACATTGCCGGAAATGCCCTGGCGTTTGGCAAGCGCGGCCCAGACGTCAGAAGGTTCAACCCCGCGATCCGCCCACAGCACCATCAGATGATACAGCAGATCGGCACTTTCCGAGGCGACGTTTTCCGGGCCTTCGGCAAGGGCGGCAATCACGGTTTCAACGCTTTCCTCGCCGACTTTCTGGGCGATTTTGGCTGTACCCTTGTTAAACAGCTTGGCGGTATAGCTTTCTTCGGGATCGCTTCCCTTGCGCGATGCGATGACCGTGTAAAGCCGGTCAAGAATGTCACCTTCAAGTGTTTTGGTCATGATGGCTGCCTTAACTTTCACGGACCGGAATACCGGCGGCTTTCATGTGGTCTTTGACCTCGCGGATGCGATAGGTCCCGAAATGGAAGATCGATGCGGCCAAAACCGCCGATGCATGGGCATCGCGGACACCTTCGACCATGTGATCAAGTGTGCCAACCCCGCCCGATGCGATGACAGGGACATGCACACTATCGGCGATGGTGCGGGTCAGGGGCACGTTAAAGCCCGATTTGGTGCCATCACGATCCATCGAGGTCACCAAAAGTTCCCCGGCACCGTATTCGACCATTTGTTTTGCAAACGAAACGGCGTCAATTCCGGTTGGTTCGCGCCCGCCATGGGTAAAGATTTCAAATTTGTCCGGGCCAGTCGATTTGGCGTCAATCGACACCACAATGCATTGCGACCCGAACTTGCGCGCAGCCTGGCGGACGAAATCGGGGTTTTTAACCGCGGCGGTATTGATCGAAACCTTGTCCGCCCCGGCAAGCAGTAATTTGCGGATGTCATCAAGTGTGCGGACACCGCCGCCAACGGTAACCGGCATAAAGCAGGCCTCGGCAGTGCGGGCAACGACATCGAAAATGGTATCGCGGTTGTCGCTGGATGCGGTGATATCAAGGAAGCACAGCTCGTCGGCACCCTCGGCGTCATAGATGCGGGCCTGTTCGACCGGATCACCGGCATCGATCAGATCAACGAAATTGACGCCTTTGACGACGCGGCCGTCCTTAACGTCAAGACAGGGAATGACACGGGTTTTCAGCATGGTCGTTTTCCTGTGTGGGTCCGTTCAGGACAAGGCCTTGATGGCTTTGGCAAGATCAATCCGACCGTCATAAAGCGCGCGCCCGGAAATCGCGCCATCAATCCCGGCATCGGTATGTTTGGCAACATCCATCAGATCATCAAGCGATGAAACCCCGCCCGATACGATGACCGGGGTTGAAATCGCACAGGCAAGGGCGACGGTGGATTCAATGTTTGGGCCACCCATCGCGCCATCGCGGTCGATATCGGTAAAGATGATGGCGGTAACGCCGCAATCTTCAAACTTTTGCGCCAGTTCAAGGGCGGTGACTTTGGATGTTTCCGCCCAGCCTTCAACCGCGACATAACCATCGCGCGCATCAATGCCAACCGCAATCCGGCCCGGCCATTTGGCACAGGCCTGTTTGACGAAATCGGGATTGCGCAGCGCAACGGTGCCAAGGATCACGCGGGTGATGCCTTTGTTCAGCCAGTAATCAACCGTTTCCATGGTGCGGATACCGCCGCCAAGCTGGGTTTTGGCCTTGTCACCAACAGCAGCAAGAATGCTGTCAACAGCCCCACCATTGACCGGTTCCCCGGCAAAGGCGCCGTTCAAATCGACGATATGAACCCAATGACACCCCGCGGCCACAAATTCACCGGCCTGTGCGCCGGGATCATTGTTAAACACGGTGGCCTTGTCCATATCACCGCGCAAAAGGCGAACGCAGGCGCCATCTTTCAGGTCGATTGCCGGATAGAGATTCACTTGTCAGTGTCCTGTATTTTCTTGGTGTAGTAATAACCTTCGACCATTTTGCCGTCGATCATCGCATAATAGGGATTGATGCCCCAACGGACATAACCCAGCCCGTTATAAAGTGCGATGGCGGCGGTTTGAGTTTCGCGAAGGTCGAGTTTTAAAACAGAATAGCCATGTTCACGGGCATAATATTCGATACTGCGCACAATCGCTTTGCCATTGCCACGCCCGCGCGCCCAAGGGGCGACAAAATGGCTGGAAATCTGGGCTGAATGGCACTGTGCTTCAAGATTGGATGGGGTTTCAAGCAACTGGGCTGCACCGGAAATCACACCATCAACGCGCGAGACAAACAGGTGGCGACCCGGCATCAGTAAAACACCGCGCCAGTATTTTTCCATATCCGGACGGTCGGGTGGGGAAAGCCAGCCAAAACCGCCACCTTCGACAATGGCCTGGGTACAGGCATCGACGATGTCGGAAAGCTCGCCCGCGGTCAGTTCGGTCACGTACTGTGCGGAAACTTCCGGTCCGATGGTGTCGCTGGGTGCAATCATGGTTTCCACCCCAGGAAGTTGCCAAGGATGGTTAATCCCGTCTTTTGGCTTTTTTCTGGGTGGAACTGGGTGCCGACCATATTGTCACGCCCGATCATTGCGGTTAATGCGCCGCCGTAATCAACTGATGCCAGACGTTCATCGGGGTTTTGCACATGCATATGATAGCTGTGGACGAAATAGGCATGATCGCCATCCGCAATGCCCGAAAGCACCGGATGGGCCTTGCCCGCCGGATCAAGCACCAGCTCGTTCCAGCCCATATGCGGAATTTTAAGGCCGGGATCGTTTGGTTTGATCGCAACAACCTCGCCCTTGATCCAGTCAAGGCCCGTTGTCGTGGCGAATTCACGCCCGACCGATGACATCAATTGCATCCCGACGCAAATGCCAAAGAACGGTTTGCCGCCCTTGATCACCTGTTCGGTCAGGACATCAACCATGCCGGTGACAGCATCAAGACCGGCACGGCAATCGGCATAGGCGCCAACGCCGGGCAGGACGATATGGCTGGCATTGCGGACTTTTTCCGGATCATCGGTGACGATGACATCATTGGAAAAACCGGTTTCGCGGGCCGCGCGTTCAAAGGCCTTGGCAGCCGAACGCAGGTTGCCTGAACCGTAATCGATAATCGCAACAGTCATGGGGTGGGGATGCTCCCGGGTAAGGCGGTGGGCACAGCATTTTGCAGGGTATTTTGGATGGTGTTTTGCGCGGCGTGATGACCCCGCAAACGATCAAATAACCGATGTTCGGCGGCGTTTTCATCCGCGCCAGCGACGATTTCAACCAGCTTCCAGCCCTCAGCGGCTAGTTTTTTACGCCGAAGATCATTGGCAATCAGGCCGAAACCGATACCGGTCGCAAGGGCGAGGGCAAAATCCATCTCTGGCCCGCCGTCAAAAAGGTAAGTCAGCAGATTGCAAATCAGCGATACAGCCAAAAGACCAAAGAAAGCCGCCCATAACCGATGATACAGCGCCCAAAGGCCGCTTAGGATAAAGGCCCAGAAATTAAAGCCTTCACGGATCAGGATCGCGTTTTCCATCGGATCGGCATCGCCGGGATGGGTATGGACTGTGTAAACCTTCATCGAACACCGATTTCCTGTTCCGGGCGATCCCCTGTGCGGTATCTTTACCCGGTTTTTCGGATCAGATCAGGGGCATTTGGCGGGTTAAAGCGACCCGCCCAGAACACCCTTGGTCGAGGGAATGGCATCGGATTTGCGCGGATCAATTTCGATCGCAGTGCGCAGGGACCGTGCCAGTGCCTTAAAGGCACTTTCGACAATATGGTGATTGTTATCGCCATACAGGTTTTCGACATGCAGTGTCAGACCTGCGGCCTGGGCAAAGCCCTGAAACCATTCGCGAAACAGTTCGGTATCCATATCGCCCAGTTTGTCGCGGGTAAATTCGACATTCCAGATCAGATAGGGACGGTTTGAGCAATCCAGCGCGACACGGGTCAATGCCTCGTCCATCGGCAAAAGGCAACTGCCGTACCGATTGATGCCTTTTTTGTCGCCCAACGCCTGTGAAAAGGCCTGACCGATGGCGATACCGGTATCTTCGGTGGTGTGATGAAAATCAATATGCAGGTCGCCCTTGGCCCGGACTTTAAGGTCCATCAGGCTGTGGCGTGAAAGCTGTTCGAGCATATGATCAAGGAAACCAACCCCGGTCTCGACATCATAAATGCCAGTCCCGTCAAGGTTCAGCTCGACCGTGATCTGTGTTTCGTTGGTATTACGCTCTACGCGGGCCTTGCGCATGCAAAGCTCCTTTCCTGCAGGTATCGATGCATCTGTTGGGAGGTTATTTAGCAACAAAGTGGCGAAATTGCCAGTTTAACCGGCCAGGTATTGGTCGCAAAACGCAACGCGCATTTGTAAACCGCCAATGTCCTGAACCAATTGATCAGACAAAATCAAATTTATCGACATCAAACAGGCCGCGATCGGTTATTTTAAGATGCGGGATAACCGGTAGGGCAAGGAAGGCGACCTGAAGGAACGGTTCGGGCAGGACACAGCCCAAATCTTTGGCGGCGGCGCGCAGCATGATTAGGTCTTTTTCGACCACCTCAAAGGGTTCAAGGCTCATGAGACCGGCGACCGGTAATGGTAATTCTGCCGTGACTTTGCCGCCATCGGCAACGGCAAATCCACCACCCATTTCAATTAGTCGATTAACCGCAGCGGCCATGTCGGCGTCATTGGCACCGACCACGGTGATATTGTGGCTGTCATGCCCGACGGAGGATGCAATCGCCCCGCGTTTCAGGCCAAAACCGCGGACAAAGCTGCGGCCGATATTGCCGTTTTTGCCATGGCGTTCGACGACGGCGACCTTGATCACATCGTTTTCAAGATCGGGTTTCAGGCCATTTTCGCCGATTTCAAGCGTTGCTTCATCGCGGAAGGTCAGGATTAGACCCGGTTTAACCTTGATCACCGGGGTTTGGTTCTGGCCCGGTTTTGGTTCAGCCCGAAAGGCATCGGCACTGATCGGTTTGGCCTTCATTGATGTCAGGCCAATCGGGGCAACGGTTTCGCGTGCGTCAAACATTGCCGACGTCACCAGACGACCGGCTGCGATGACGTCACTGACGGCACAGGTTTCAAGATCATCAAGGATCGCGATATCCGCCCGCCAACCCGGCCCGATCAGGCCGCGATCACGCAGGCCAAAAATACGGGCCGCCGAATGGGATGCGGCGCGATAAACGTGATGGATCGGGCAATTACGGGCCTTAAGATGGCCGATCAGGCGTTCGATCAGGCTATCAAGATGGCCTTCTTCGCCGATATCAAGCGGATTGCGATCATCGGTGCAAAGGGCAACGAAGCTTGAGGTGTTTTCATCGAGAATTTCGGCCAGAGCCTCCAAATCCTTGGAAACCGACCCCTCGCGGATCAGGATCGCCATGCCCTTGGCCAGTTTTTCACGGGCCTCGGTTGCAGAAGTTGCTTCGTGATCGGTACGGATGCCTGCGGCCATATAACCGTTTAATGCGGTGCCGCGCAAAAGCGGCGCATGGCCGTCGATATGACCATCCTGAAACGCATCAAGTTTGGCCATGATGCCGGGATCAAGGTTCAGCACACCGGGATAGTTCATCATTTCTGCCAGACCGACGACCTTGGGATGGTTTCGAAATGGCAACAAATTTTCGATTTCAAGTTCTGCACCCGATGTTTCAAACCCGGTGGCCGGAACACAGGATGACAGATTGACCCGGATATCCATGATCGACCGTTCAGAACAATCAAGGAAATACCTGATCCCGTCAGCACCCAGAACATTGGCAATTTCATGGGGATCACACAAAACAGTGGTCACGCCATGGGGCAAGACGCAGCGATCAAATTCCAGCGGTGTCACAAGCGAGCTTTCGATATGAAGATGGGTATCGATAAAGCCCGGCACGGCGAATTTCCCGGTGCAGTCGATGACGGTGTCGCCGTCATATTTGGCGTGGGTGCCGACAATCCGGTTGCCGACAATGGCGATATCGGTTTTTGTGATCGCCCCGGTAATAACATCAAGCATCCCGATATTGCGCAGGACCAGATCAGCACGAACCTTGCCCTGACCGGCAAGAATGCATTTGCCAAGATGGGTTTGGGAAAGATCGGGATTGCTCATGATCGTGGTCCTTTGTTCTTTGATGCGTTTATGGCCCAAGAGTAACGCAATGGCGCAAGGATTGCCGTGCCTTTTTATGCTTTTCTGCGTTGAAACTGTGTTTGGGATTGGGGGAAGGCGGCGCAGCCTGATGTGATCCGGGGCATGGTTGCGGCGTGTGGATGGACTGCATTGGTGATGCGCACCCTTGACCCCGGCTGTCCGCGTGCTAACTCTTGAGCGAACGCATAAGATGATTTTCAAGGATTTTTCATGAGCGAACAATCGCAGCCGAGCTGGCATGGCACGACGATCCTGTCGGTGCGCAAGGGCAATGAAGTGGTGGTTGCCGGTGATGGTCAGGTTTCGCTGGGCCAGACCGTGATCAAGGGCAATGCGCGCAAAGTGCGCCGGATCGGCCAGAAAGGCGAGATTATCGTTGGTTTTGCCGGGGCGACGGCAGATGCCTTTACCCTGCTGGAACGGCTTGAAGCCAAGCTGGAACGTCATCCGGGCCAGACCATGCGTGCCTGTGTTGAATTGGCCAAGGATTGGCGCACAGATCGTTATCTGCGCAAGCTTGAAGCAATGATGGCGGTGGCGGACAAGGATGTGTCGCTGGTGCTGACCGGTCAGGGTGATGTGCTGGAACCTGAAGACGGGCTTATCGCGATTGGTTCGGGTGGTAATTATGCCCTTGCTGCGGCCCGGGCCCTGATTGATCTGGATCTGAGCGCCGAGGAAATCGCCCGCAAGGCGATGGCGATTGCCGGTGAGATCTGTGTTTATACCAACGGCAATGTAACTTTGGAAAAAATCGAGGATGCGAAATAAAGGTGCCTTTCGGGCCTGACATCGCATTTCCGTCGCAAGAATTAACGGATAAAATTTAAATGACCCAACATTTCAGCCCGCGCGAGATTGTTTCCGAACTGGATCGCCATATCATCGGTCAGAAAGATGCCAAGCGCGCCGTCGCGATTGCATTGCGTAACCGCTGGCGCCGCCAGCAGCTTGACGATGACATGCGTAATGAAGTGCTGCCGAAAAATATCCTGATGATCGGCCCGACCGGTGTTGGTAAAACCGAGATCGCGCGCCGCCTTGCCAAATTGGCCGAGGCACCGTTTATCAAGATCGAAGCCACCAAATTTACCGAAGTCGGTTATGTCGGGCGTGATGTCGAACAGATTGTTCGTGACCTTTTGGAAGTATCGCTGGATCTGACGCGTGAAGCGATGCACAAAAAAGTCCGCGCCAAGGCCGAAATGCAGGCCGAGGAACGTGTTCTGGATAGTTTGGTCGGCGAAAACGCATCGGCCGATACCCGCCAGAAATTTCGCAAGATGCTGCGCGAAGGTGAATTACAGGACAAGGAAATCGAAATCCAGGTTTTGGAAAACAGCGGGTCCTCGATGCCGACCATTGATATTCCCGGCATGCCCGGCGCGCAGATGGGGATGCTTAACCTGTCAGATGTGTTTGGCAAGGCATTCGGCGGACAGACCAAGCCGAAACGCATGACCGTTGCCGAAGCGTTTGAACGCCTGATCGATGAAGAAGGCGACAAATTGCTTGATATGGACAAGGTCACCGCCGAGGCGATTGATAATGTTGAACAGAACGGCATTGTGTTCCTTGACGAGATCGACAAGATCACGGCGCGTTCCGAACGTGGTGGTGATGTCTCGCGCGAAGGTGTGCAGCGTGATTTGCTGCCGCTGATCGAAGGAACCAATGTTTCGACCAAGCATGGCACGGTTAAAACCGACCATATTCTGTTCATTTGTTCCGGCGCGTTCCATCTTTCAAAACCATCCGACCTTTTACCGGAATTACAGGGGCGCCTGCCGATCCGGGTCGAGTTGAAGGCCCTGACCGAGGAAGATTTCCGTCGTATTCTGTTGGAACCCGAAGCATCCCTGATCAAGCAATATATCGCCTTGCTGGGGACCGAGGACGTGACGCTGGAATTCACCGATGATGCGGTGGGGGAATTGGCGCGTATTTCGGCCAGTGTGAACGAAACCGTCGAAAATATCGGCGCACGTCGTTTGCATACGGTTCTGGAAAAGCTTTTGGATGAAATCAGCTTTACGGCGACAGACCGGGGGGGCGAAACGATTAAGATTGATGCTGATTACGTCCGTGAACAGGTTGATGGCCTTGCCAAGGATGCCGATCTTTCAAAGTTTATTCTGTAATCGAAATAATCGATTTCAGGTGTAATACAAGGCCAGCATTTCGGTGCTGGCCTTTTTCGTTGGATCGTCGCGCGGATTATGCCCGATGAAGGGTACGGATATTGTCGCTGGCCTTGGCGGGCAGATAGACGGTAAAGACCGACCCAACCCCCTGTTCGCTTTCAATCACCATAGTTCCGCGATGGCGTTGGACCAGATGTTTGACGATGGCAAGACCAAGGCCAGTGCCACCAACAGCGCGAGATCGCGCGGTATCAATGCGATAGAAACGTTCGGTCAGGCGCGGCAGATGTTCGCGTGCAATCCCGTCGGAATGATCGCGGATGGCGACGGCCAAAATTCGGTCATGGCGGAAACGGGCCAAGGCACCGGGCGGGTTTTTGGCCAGCGTAATCGATACTTCGATATTGGTTTTGGCATGGCCGTATTTTATGGCGTTTTCGACCAGATTGACAAAGACTTGGGTCATTTCCTTTTCCTCGCCAACAATGTCGGTGTTGTCGAGATTGCAGGAAATCTTGATTTCCATGCCTTTGGCCTCAGCCTTCATCAACAGAGTCTGGGCGACCTTGTCGATGACTTTGCCGACATCGCAATCATCAGAAGGCGGGGTATGTTCGTTTAATTCGATCCGGGCAAGTGATAGGAGGTCTTCGATCAGGTGTTGCATGCGCAAACCCTGATCGCGCATGACCGGCAGGAATTGACCCAGTGCATCGGGATCGTCTTTGGCCGGGCCTTCCAGCGTTTCGATAAAGCCCAGCAAAACCGAAAGTGGTGTGCGCAATTCATGCCCGGCATCGGTGGCGAAATCGGCCCGCATTTGTTCCAGTTTGCGAAGCTCGGTCAAATCCGAGAAGGACAGGACAAAATTCCGGTCCCCGGTTGCCGCCGGAAGACGCGCGGTCAGCACATCAAAATGATGATGTGCGTCACTGGCCAGCACAAATTCGGCATGTTTCATCTGTTCGCGTTCAGCCGCGACATCATCAAAGGCATCAAGCAGGATCGGGTCGCGGATAAAACGCGTCAGGTCGTGACCGGTTTCAAGGTTATGAAACAGCGATTTAGCAGCCCGGTTGAAACCGGTAATGACGCGCTGCCGATTGACCATAACCACAGGGTTGGGCAGGTGATCAAGGATTTCGGCATCGGTGCTGGTGCGGGTTTCAAGATCGGTAATGCGTTCCCGAAACGTATTGGCGATCTGGGTATAAAGCGATGAAAGTTCGGATGCGGCACTAAACGACAGATGTTGTGGCGGGGTGCCACGGAATTTATCGCGTAATGCAACGGCATAGCGGGCAACGCGGCGCAGATCGCCGAAATAGATGCGCAGAACTGTGGTGCTGCCCAGCCATGCCAGAACAGCGCACAGGATTGCCGTGCCCCAGCCAAGAAGTTCCATTGCGGCAAGCACGATGAAAATCATGGCCGCAGGCAATGCAACCGCAAGTGCAGTTGTTAACAACTGGCTGAAACCCAATTGACGCTCCTGTTTCAGGTACCCGGTTTGGGACGTGTAAACCTATTTTAAAAATTTGGACTAAAATGATGATGCGCTGGTAAAGATCAAATAAAAGTTAGATGACAGTTTTCAAGCAACGGAAAAGCTTGAAGAAATACGTCGCCAACTAAGAAATCATACAAGTGTATAGGTCGATTTTGTCCAAAACTTTGTCAAAGAGTCACGCCGAACACGCCGCGTCGATTTCAATTTTTAGGATCGGATCAAAGGATTTCAGCCCCGTCATCAAAGCCAAGTCGCGGGCTGCGATCAAACAATTTTGATGAATCGCCATAGCCGATATTGAGCAGGAAGTTGCTTTTGATCGGAGTGCCGTCAAAGAATTCGGCATCGACCTTGGCATTGTCAAAGCCCGACATGGCGCCGCAATCCAGACCGACCGCACGCAGTGCCATGATAAAATAGCCAGCCTGTAGCGTTCCATTGCGAAATGCGGTGGCTGAAATTGCGGCTTCGTTGCCTGCAAACCATGATCTTGCATCGGCATGGGGGAAAAGTTGCGGCAGCTTTTCATAGAATTCCATGTCATGTGCGATGATCGCCGTTACCGGGGCGGCCATGGTTTTTTCAAGGTTACCTGCGGACAGGGCCGGTTTCAGGCGTTGCTTGGCCTCGGCTGATTTGATGAATGTAATGCGCATCGGTTCGCAATTGGCACTGGTCGGGCCCATAACCGTAAGATCCCATGCCTTGTGCAGCAGGGTCGTTTCGACATCGCGATCCTGCCAGCCATTATGGGTACGAGCTTTGTAAAAAAGGGTGTCGAGCACGTCTGAGCTGAGCATTTTAAATCTCCGATAAAGCTGGGGTTGTGTCGGGCCTTGAATAGAATGTCCTAAAGTTAGGATGTGGGGGACTATACACAAGCGCAATGACGAAATTGTGGAAAAACAACTGGTTCGCTGATAGGTTCAGGGAAACGTAATCCCAAAGAAACGATAAAAATAATTGCTGTGGTTTTGGGGCTACAGTGACCAAGGAGTGGGGTCGCAAACGAGATGGATGTGGCAATGCAATCACAGACCAATGGGCAGCGCTATTTTGAAAATGGGGCCCGCCTGCATCGGATGCAGGGTCGTGGCATGTTTAGGTGTATGGTTTTTGGCGCGGCTTTTGCCGTTGGGCTAACATTTGGTCCATCGCTCAGTCTGGCGCAGGATGCTGACAATACAAGCGTGACAGCAGCCCCGACCGTGGATGTGGCAAAAGATACCGACGAGACCGGTGAAGGCACCAAAACGCCTGTTACCATGGAAAATACGGACACGTCAGCCCGTTTCAAACAGGTGCCAACAGGTGATGCGACATCGGCTGTTGTGTTTATGTATCACCGCTTTGGCGAAATCGACTTTCCGTCAACTAATATCCGCAAGTCCCAATTCGAGGCCCATATCAACGAACTGACCAGTGGCAAATATACCGTAATCGGCGTGCCTGAAATTGTTTCAGCCCTTCAGAATGGCAAGGGTTTGCCCGATTATACGGTCGGGATTACCGTCGATGATGCCTATCGTTCAGTTTATGATGTGGCTTGGCCCGCGTTAAAAAAACATAATTTGCCGATGACGGTGTTTGTTTCAAGTGAACAGATCGATGCTGGTTATACCAATTACATGACCTGGGACATGTTGCGTGATCTGGTGAAGGATGGGGTTACCATTGGCGGTCATACCCAGCATCATTCGCATTTGCCCAGCCTGTCGATCGAAGATGCGAAAGCGGAACTGGCCCATTCCGCAGAACGGTTTAAGGCGGAACTTGGCTTTGTGCCTGATATCTTTGCCTATCCGTATGGTGAAGCCAGTGACGACGTGATCAAGCTGGTTCGTGAAGCCGGGTACAAGGCGGCCTTTGGCCAGCAAAGCGGCGCGATGAACGCGGAATCGGATATGATGTATCTGCCGCGTTTTGCCATGAATGAAAATTACGGCGAGCTGGAACGCTTTATTCTTGCGGCAGAATCCCTGCCACTACGTGTCAGCGATATAACCCCGTCCAATTATATGCTGGAACGAAATCCACCGGCTTTTGGTTTTACTCTTAAAGAAGCGGCGGCCAATATTGCCTGTTATCCGTCTGAGGGTGAATCAACCATGAACCGGCTGGGGGATGAACGGGTCGAGATCCGGCTGAAGAACCCGGTATCATCGGGGCGCTGGCGGATCAACTGTACCTCGATGGGGCCAAACGGGCGTTGGCGCTGGTTCGGGATGTTGTATACCGTTCCGTAATAAGCCTCTGATAATAAATTATAAAATGACGCTGCGGGATTTACGGTTCCGTGGCGTTTTTTTCTGATTGTTCTGGACGCTTGCGCAGGATCATAGGAGAAGGTAGGTTAACCACACTTGTTCAACGTAAATAATTGGTAACCACAGTGTTAGCTGGAAAAAATATCCTTTTGATCATCTCGGGCGGTATTGCTGCCTATAAGGTTCTTGAGGTGATTCGGCGGCTGCGCGACCGTGACATCAATATCCGCGCCATCCTGACCAAGGGCGGGGCGGAGTTTGTAACCCCGTTATCTGTGGCGGCCCTTACCGAGAACAAGGTTTATCAGGATCTTTTTTCCCTGACGGATGAGGCTGAAATGGGCCATATCCGCCTGTCGCGCGAGGCTGATCTTGTTTTAGTCGCCCCGGCAAGTGCGGATATTTTGGCCAAAATGGCAACCGGTCAGGCCAGTGATCTGGCAACCACCGCCTTGCTGGCGACCAATAAGCGGGTTCTGGTTGCCCCGGCGATGAATGTTGAAATGTGGAACCACCCGGCGACTCAGGCCAATATCGCGACCCTTGAAAGCCGTGGTGTGATGCGGATCGGCCCGTCGGCCGGGGATTTGGCCTGTGGTGAAGTCGGTTCGGGCCGATTGGCCGAACCTGTCGAAATTATTGCCGCGGTTATTGATTTTCTGGAAGGTCAACCGGTTGGCAAGCCTTTGGCAGGCAAAAAGGCTGTGGTCACCAGTGGCCCGACGCATGAACCGATTGATCCGGTGCGCTATATCGCCAATCGATCATCGGGCAAGCAGGGCCACGCGATTGCAGGCGCCCTTGCCGCGGCGGGTGCCGATGTGACACTGATCAGTGGGCCGGTGGCCCTGCCCGATCCGGCGGGTGTGAATGTGGTGCGGATTGAAACCGCCCAACAGATGCTTGATGCCGTGCAGGCCGCCCTGCCGGCGGATATCGCCGTTTGTGCGGCTGCCGTTGCCGATTGGCGTGTGGCCGATGAAGCCGGGCAGAAGCTTAAGAAAGACGGATCAGGACGGATCCCGGATCTGAAGCTTTCGGAAAATTCCGATATTTTGGCAACCATCAGCAAGGTCGGGCCGAACCGACCGGGGCTGGTTATTGGTTTCGCTGCCGAAACGGAAAATGTTATCGCCCATGCGCGCGCCAAACGGGTGCGTAAGGGATGTGACTGGATATTGGCCAATGATGTGGCACCGGGAACCGGCACTTTTGGCGGTGACGAAAATGAAATCTGCCTGATTTCTGGTGAAAATGCCGCAAGTGATGAAGTCTGGCCGCGTCAAGATAAGGCCGGTGTGGCGCGTGCACTTGTGCAGCGTATTACCCGGCATTTCACTTGATATTGAATGATGTACTGGCTTGTGCGGGCGAATGCCAAAGCCAAAGCACGGCCCAGAACAGTGAAGACAAGGACCTTTGATGACGCGTTTGACTGTTAACCTGAAACAATTGCCCCATGGTGCCGATTTTCCGTTGCCTGATTATGCCACCGAACAATCGGCGGCCGTTGATTTGCAGGCAGCGATTAACGATACGCTTGTGATTGAAGCGGGCAAACGCGCCATGATTGAAACCGGCATTGCCATTGCCCTTCCGGCCGGGTTCGAGGCACAGGTACGTCCGCGTTCGGGACTGGCGGCGAAAAATGGCATTACGGTATTGAATAGCCCGGGCACAATTGATGCGGATTATCGTGGCGAGATCAAGGTGATCCTGATCAATCATGGTGATGACGCCTTTACGATTGAGCGCGGTATGCGTATTGCCCAGCTTGTGGTCGCACCGGTGACCCAGGTGGCGTGGAATGCGGTTGCTGATCTTGATGAAACGGCGCGCGGTACTGGCGGCTTCGGATCGACTGGCGTTGCGGCACCGTCAGGTAAAACCGTCTGATTTTGGAAATTTTTGTCGGGAACTGGCAATTTTCGATGCTCTGTTAACTCTGACAATGATGGGTCCCAATGTTTCCGGGGGATCACCGGGGCCGAAAGGGGAGTATGAAAGAGACGATGTTAAAGCTGTCAAAAAAGATGCTGTTTGCCATCGAGGCGGTGGTGGATATTGCCTATAACGCGGCGGGTGAGCCGGTGCAAAGCCGCGATATCACCGCGCGTCAGGGCATTCCGAAACGCTATCTTGAGCAGACTCTGCAACAGCTGGTGCGTGCCGATATTCTGGTGGGTGTACGCGGTCCGCGCGGCGGATATCGTCTGGCGCGGGAACGTCGGCGTATCACGCTGGCCGATATTGTGTCGGTCATCCGATCAATGGAAACATCAGATGACCCGATCGAGGATCCGGCTGGCTCGCCACTGGGCAAAGAAGTCGTGCGGCCATTATGGCGTGAACTTCAGGATGAAATGATGGTGGCGCTGACCAGGATCACGGTTGAGGATCTGTGCAATCGGGCCCGTGATGCGGGCCTGCGCAGCGGGATCGAGGAATCACCGGATTTCATTATTTAATCGTCTGAACCGATCGCGGATTATTGTATCGTAAAACAACAAGAATCCGCTGCGGTTCACACCTAATGCACAAGTATCTGGAAGCCAGCCAAAATAGAATTTGCGTAAAAATTGTTTAACTCCAATTCATTTATGTGTTAAGCAAGGTAAATACAAATTCCAAATGTGATTGGTTTTAAATTACAAAAATTGCGAGGAAAACATGACTGAGTTTCGCGGCAAGATTTACGACAGCATCATCGACACCATCGGTGCGACGCCTCTGGTTCGTCTTTCCCGTCTGGCAGCGGCCGAAGGTGTGAAGGCCGACCTGATTGGCAAGCTTGAATTTTTCAATCCGCTGGCCTCGGTCAAGGATCGTATCGGTCTTGCAATGATTGATGATGCGGAGAAATCCGGGCGCATCAAACCGGGAGCAACCCTGATTGAGCCAACGTCGGGCAATACCGGCATTGCTCTGGCCTTTGTTGCTGCGGCCAAGGGTTACAAATTGATCCTGACCATGCCGGAAAGCATGTCGTTGGAACGTCGTAAAATGCTGATGCTGTTGGGGGCAAAGATTGATCTGACCCCGGCGGCCAAAGGCATGAAGGGCGCGGTCGCACGTGCCGAAGAACTGGTTGCCGAAATTGATGGTGCAATCATGCTTCAGCAGTTTGAAAATCCAGCCAATCCGGAAATTCATCGCACGACAACGGCGCAGGAAATTATCAAGGATACCGCAGGCAAGGTCGATATCTTTGTTGCCGGTGTTGGCACGGGTGGTACCCTGACCGGGGTTGGTGAAGCGCTGAAAATACATAATCCGAAGATTCAGATTGTTGCGGTCGAACCCGAAGACAGCCCGGTTATTTCCGGTGGTGCACCCGGCCCGCATAAAATTCAGGGTATTGGTGCCGGTTTCATTCCGGGCAATTTGCATACTGATGTAATCGACAAGGTCATGACGATTGGCAATGAAACCGCCTTTGCCACCGCCCGCAAATTGGCCAGCATCGAAGGTCTGCCAACCGGCATTTCGTCAGGTGCGGCTGTTGCCGCCGGGATCGAGCTGGGCCAGCTTCCGGAAAACGAAGGCAAACGCATTGTGATCATCGTGCCGAGCTTTGCCGAACGTTATCTTTCGACCCCGTTGTTCGAAGGTTTGCAGTAATTCGGGTTTCGTTGTTGGACGTAATTTGGAAAGGCCCGGAATTTTCCGGGCCTTTCCTGTCTGTGCCATGCGCGCTATATGCAATAGCAGACCTGTTTCGATCCGGATGAAAGAAGCCCCCGCGTGAGTGATTTTGATTTCAGCGAAAACGAAGTGCAACGTTATGCCCGGCACATTGTCCTTAAGGAGGTCGGTGGCACCGGCCAGATGCAGCTGAAACGCGGGCGTGTTTTGATTGTTGGGGCTGGCGGGCTTGGATCGCCGCTTTCGATGTATCTGGCGGCGGCCGGGGTCGGGACCATCGGGATTGTTGATGCTGATATTGTCGAGCTTTCCAATCTGCAGCGCCAGATCGCGCATGGCATGAAGGACCTTGGCAGGCCCAAGGTTGAAAGTGCGAAATCAACCATGTTCGATATGAATCCCGAAATTACCGTGCAAACTCATAATCAGCGTCTTGATGTCTCGAATGTGATGGATTTGATTGCTGATTATGACGTGATTGCCGATGGATCGGATAATTTTGAAACGCGATTTTTGCTAAACGATGCCTGTTACTTTGCGGGCAAAACGCTGGTGTCTGGCGCAGCCCTTCGTTTTGACGGTCAGGTATCGACCTTTAAGGCGCATCTGGGGGATCCGCATCCGTGTTATCGCTGTATTTATCATGCGCCACCGCCACCAGATGCCATTCCATCCTGCGCGCAGGGCGGGGTTTTGGGATCGGTCGTGGGCATGATCGGCGGTATTCAGGCAACTGAAATTCTGAAAGAATTGATGGGGATCGGCGATGGCCTGTCTGGCAAGCTTGTAATTGTCGACGCTCTTGGCGCATCCTTTCGCAAGATAAAAGTCCCGCGTGACCCGGGTTGTCCGCTTTGTTCCGAAAACGCCAGCATCAAGGATTTGTCCATTCATGAGCACTGAGATCGCCAATCAGAATGAAAGCCCCAGAAAACTATCGCTGGTGGTGTTTTCCGGTAGCTTTGAAAAAGTTCATTACGCACTCGTAATGGCGTCAGCAGCGCTCGCATCCGGGCGCGAAGTGACCCTGTTTTTCACAATGGAAGGTTGCCGCGCGGTTCTTGCACCATCGGGTTGGCGCCATTTGCGTACCGATGCTCAGGGGGCGACGGCGACCTCAATTGATCTAAGTTATTCCCAGCGTGGCATTGGCACATTCGAGGAATTGCTGTCGGCCTGTGTTGCATTGAACGCTAAATTCATGGTCTGCGAGATGGGCCTGCGGGCGCTTGGTCTTGAAAATGATGCCAAACGTGAAGAGCTGGCGATTGAAACCGGCGGGGTTGTGACCTTTTTGAACGATGCCAGGCAAAACGGCGAAATGCTGTTTATCTGAGGCATTCTGCTGTGTTCAAGGCAGCGTAATTTCAAGATTGGCTGTGGAATGCCATGACTTTGCTTTGAGTTTCGGTCAGGTTACGCAGTGTTTGCGGGCATGGCACCTGTGATACGGGTTTTGTATCTGTCAGCCTGCCAAAATCCTGATGCCTAATCCCGCCAGACAAATGCCGACACCCCGTTCGACCCATCCCTTGATTGCGGCAATGCGTGCCTGCACCGCTGGCAGGGTCAGGGCGATGGCGACCAGCGCGAACCAGATCATGTGACAGGCAGCGATATAAAACCCGTATCCGACCTCGACCCATACCGGGGTATCGGGCGAAATCACCTGACTGAATAGCGAGACGATGAACAACATCGTCTTGGGATTTAATGCATTGCAGGCAAATCCAACCCAGAACGCCGATCCGTTTCGGTTTTGATCGGTGCTCGGGGCAATGATGCCTTGTGTGGTGCTTTGATTGATCGCTGCTGTGTGAGAGACGGTGACTGACGCAAAGATTTCTGACCCGTCGGACACTTTTTTTGCTGTTTGTCGTGTCGTGTTGTGCCCGTTGTTTTTAATCGCATGACCGACACAGCCCTTTGCAAGTTTTTTGATATCGGGCCACAGAGCCGAGCATCCCAGCCAAATCAGATAGGTCGCACCAAGATAGCGCAATGATGTCAGCACCCAGATGTTGCTGGCAAACACCACGCCTAACCCGATTAGGGTATAGGCCAGATGAACCGAAACGCCACTGCCGATCCCGATGGCGCAGAGCACCCCGGCGCGACGGCCACGCGCAAGTGCGATGCGTGTGACCATGGCGAAATCGGGGCCGGGGCTTATGACAGCAAGAACGGTGATGATGGCAACGGCGATGATTTCCATCTCGGCAATGGCGGGCATGGTTGTGATCCTTGATCTGTGAGGAGATTCAGTATCAAACTGGATCTATCGCCAGAAAATCGAAAAATAATGGGATATTTCGTGAGTAATATTCATAGAAAACGCAGCCTGCCACCGCTTGCTGCCTTGCCCGCATTCGAGGCCGCCGCCCGGCACCAAAGTTTTTCACGTGCGGCGGAAGAATTGCATCTGACCCATGGGGCGATCAGCCGCGCAGTCGCACAAATCGAGGAACGGTTGGGTGTTGATCTGTTTGTTCGGCGTAATCGGCGGGTTTGGTTGACGCCCGCGGGGGAACGGCTTTTAAAGGCGACGGTGTTGGTATTGGACGGGCTTGATAGCACGGTTGAGGAAATCCATCGCCATGATGGTACATCACCGATTTTATCAGTTTCGTGCGAGCCAAGCCTTGCAATGCGTTGGCTGATGCCACGGCTTGGGGCGTTTCGCGACGCCAATCCGGATCTGAATATCGATTTGCGACCGGCAGGCGGCCCGGTTGATTTACTGGCCGAGGGATGTGATGTGGCAATTCGCCGTGCTGATTTCGGTATTGCCGAGGATTACGACGTTACCCGCTTGTGGCCGGAATTTGCCGGGCCGGTTTGTGATCCACAATGCTGGAAGACCATTCTGGCATGCGATTTATCCAATGCCAGATGGCTGCATAGCCGCACCCGGCCCGATGCCTGGGAGGTCTGGAAACGCGCCAGCGGATGTGAGGCCAGCCCGGCCAGCGAGCAATATTTCGATCATTTCTTTTTTGCACTTCAGGCGGCGGTCAACCGGCTGGGAACAGCGATCGGGCCTTTGCCGCTGGTTTATGATGATCTGGCGGCCGGGCGTTTGATAGCGCCGCATGGTATGGCCCCGACCGGATATGATTATGTCTTGATTACGCTGGATCGCCCCGGTCGTGATCCGCGTATTTTGCGATTCTTTGACTGGTTGATGGGTGAGGCCAAGGGGATGGAAGACGGAATGCTGCCATCGGTCTGAGCGAAGCACCCGGTTTGCCGGATCGGATGTGGTCGCGCCAGATGGCGGAACAATGGGCGAATGCGGCGCGTTTTGGAATGTATCTGAAACAGATTGAGCTGCAGATTGGATTTGGGCATGACTGACCTACCCTATTTCGCGAATGTTGAAAGCTATTTCGATATTGGTGTGATCGATATGATTTTGCGGCTATGTGCGGCGACCGTAATCGGCATGGTGATTGGTTTAAATCGCGATGTGAATGGCAAGCCAACCGGGATGCGCACATTGGCCCTTGTCGCATTGGGAGCCGCTGTTGTGTCGGTCGTCGCGGTGCATTTTCAGGATTTGATTGATCATCCAGATGCCCTGTCGCGTGTTGTTCAGGGTATTTTACAAGGGGTTCTGACCGGTATCGGGTTTATTGGTGCCGGGGTTATTTTACATCAGCCAAAAAGCATGTCGGTCAGTGGTTTGACAACAGCAGCAACCGTCTGGATCACGGCGGCCCTTGGTATTGCCTGTGCCTTGGCGGCCTGGCATATCGTGGTGATCGCCACGGTTTTGACCTTGGTTGTGTTGATTGCCCTGAAACCGGTTGAATTGATGTTGGTACGTGTTCTGAGCAGCAAGGACCGGGCCGAAAACCTGAAACAGCAGAACCAAGGCCGGGGTTAGGTGGAAATTCAGGTTTAAGCGCGGGTGGATCCCTAGAAATCCTCGCCCTCGCGGAAGGCGGCAAGATCATCGATCCGGCGATAGGGCAAAAGCGTTTGCAGTTGTTCTGCCGGGGTGCCGGTCATCAGGCTGTGCAGATGTTCTGACAGGACTTTGCCGACCTTGCGTTGTGGCTGGTAATAATAGGCCAGTTTTTGTTTAGACAGCATGCGGAACGGCATACCGCCAAACCCGACAACGCCAATACCATCACGAATTGTATCCATATCCAGTTCCATTAAGGCCTCAAGCGCGCCGATCATGGTCATCTGGCTGGCGCACACCACCGCAGTTGCATCGCGGCGATTGGTGAACAGGCGGGTGGTTGCTTCGCGTGCTGCCCGCACGGAAACATCCGAACTCATCCAGATCAGGCTTTCGGGGTTTAGTCCGGCATCGACCATGGCGCGCTTTGCACCACGTTTGCGATAGCCAAAAAAGGTTAAATCATCGCGCGGATCGATCATCGCGATGATGCGATGGCCATCGTCAATCAGGCGTTTGACAGCATCATAAGCCGCCTGTTCATCATCATGATCGACAAAGGCATGCGGGGTTAAAAGTTCGGTTCGGCCAAAACTGACAAAGGGGAAGTCATGTTGCAGGCAGTATTTGGCGCGGCTGTCCTGAAGGGTGGTGCGTGAAAATACCACCGCATCGGCCATGCGTTGGGTATGGACGCGTTTTACGGGCTCAAGCGGGTCTTCGGTGCTGGTTTGTGCCAATACGACCAGCGAGTAACGATCAGCCTCCAGCCCGCGAGCAAGACTTTCGACCTGCGCCAGAAAGCCCGGGTCGCCGTAATCGCCGACTTCGGGGGAATACAGGATCGAGCAGACCTGCATGGTTTTTCCGGTGCGCAACATCACACCACGCGCATCGGGTTGATAACCGATTTCCTTGGCGGCGGCCTTGACCTTGGCGATGGTGTCGGGTTTGACCTCTGGCCCGTCTTTTAATGCGCGCGATACCGTCGTGACGGATATGCCAAGACGGTCGGCGATGGTGCGTAGGTTCGGGCGCGAAGCTGACATACAGGGGTCCGTTTATTTTAGAGACAGGACAATCTAGAGCATGATTCGTGAAATATGAACCATGCTCTGACTGTCGGCGTGTGATTAAGGCAGTGCGTTGCTTTCAATCACGCGACGCATGAAGTCATAGGATGCTTTTGGCGTGCGTTTTTGGGTGGTGTAATCGACATGCACCAGCCCAAACCGTTTTTCATAGCCATAGGCCCATTCGAAATTATCAAGCAGTGACCAAGGCATATATCCTTGAACATTTGCGCCTTCGCCGGTGGCCCGAATGATTGCGCCAAGATATTCGGTGTAATAGGCGATGCGGTCCTGATCATCAATCAGGCCATCATTGCCGGGAATGTCGATAAAGGCGCCGCCATTTTCGGTCACAAAGGTCGGGGGATTGCCATAGTTATCCTGAAGGATTTTCATGGTGCGATAAAAACAATCGCCATCAATCGCCCAGCCCATTTCCGTTCGGCGGAAATATTTCGGCGGTTCGGCATGTTTGAACGGCCATGCACGACCGTCGGCTGCTTCGACATAGCTTGGGAAATATTGGTTCAGGCCTTGAAAATCGACCTTGGTTTTGATGGCTTCAAGATCGCCATTCTGAATGTGGGGTTCCATGCGGTCCAGAATCAGATCGGGATAGCGACCGTGATAAACCGGGTCAAGGAATACGCCATTCCATTTTGCTTCGAACAGGTCAACCAGATGGGCGTCCTGTTCGCGGCGATGCGGAAGGGTATAGCCCTTGTGCATCGGTAAAACAAAACCGACCGGCGCATCGGGGTAATGTTGTTTGATGACGCGGGTTGCACGGGCATGGCACATATTCAGATGGTGGGCGACGCGCATGGCGGCACGTGGGTCGGTGATGCCCGGTGCATGGCGGCCTTCTTCATGGCCGACCCAGGCGATGACATTGGGTTCGTTAAATGTTACCCATGATTTCACCCGGTCGCCAAAGCGCGTGACAAGCAATTGGGTATAATCGCTAAACCAGTCAACGATATCGCGGTTGGTCCAGCCGCCCCGGTCCTGCAGTGCCTGTGGCAAATCCCAGTGATACAGGCATAGCCATGGATCAAGGCCACGTTCGAGCATGCCATCAATCAAACGGTCATAGAATGCGATGCCAGTTTCGTTGATTTTGCCGGTGCCATCGGGCATGACGCGCGGCCACATGATCGAAAATCGGTAATGCTTTGCGCCGAGTCCCTTGATCAGGTCGAGATCTTCAGCCCAGCGATGATAGTGATCGCAGGCAATGCTGCCATCATCCCCATTGGCAACCCGGCCCGGCGTGGCACAATAGGTGTCCCAGATGCTGGGGCCGCGGCCATCATCGGCGGCACCGCCTTCGATCTGATAGCTTGAGGTCGATACACCCCAGCGGAAACCGTCGGGAAAAGGTTTGGTCATGTTCGCTTCCTTGCCCTGTCATGGATCGCGTTCGTTGGCGAATCCAAAATCGTAACGTTTCGGAAATTTCGGCAAAAAAATAATGCCGGATTGATTTAACCTTATTATGGGCTGGTTTTGTTGATTGACAAGAGCGAATAAAGCGCCTATCAAAAAAATCGAAACGTTACGAATTTTCGGCCATTTAAGAAGTCGGGCGCGAACGTATCCATTAGGGAGGACATCCGTTATGAAGAAATTTTCCAAGGTCGCCGCACTCGCGACATTTCTGAGTGCCAGTGTATCTGCCGGTGCGCTTCACGCCCAAACCGCCGAAGTTTTGCATTGGTGGACATCGGGCAGTGAACAGGCCGCATTGGCCGAAGTTCGCAGTGCGTTTGAAGCGCAAGGCGGCACATGGGTCGATACGCCAATTGCCGGTGGCGGTAATGCCCGCGCGGCGGCTGTCAATCGCATGTTGGGGGGGGATCCCGCCACGGTTTTCCAGTTTTCCATCGGGCAGCAATTGCGCGAATTGGCCGATCAGGGCCTTTTGGCCAATGTGAATGCCGTGGCCGAGGAAGAAGACTGGGACAATAAATTGCCGCCGCTGATTGTTAAGGCGGCGAAATATGATGGCGATTATATTGCCGCGCCGATCAACATCCACGGCGAAAACTGGATGTTCTTTAATAAGGCGGCGCTTGAAAAAGCCGGTGTCGAGGTGCCGAAAAGCTGGCCCGAATTCATCGAGGCGGCCAAGAAGCTTGGCGATGCCGGGGTGATACCGATTGGTCTTGGCGGACAGCCATGGCAGGAACGCATCATGTTCAATAGCGTCCTTCTTGGCGTTGGTGGACGTGATTTCTATGCCAAGATTTACAGCACGCTTGATGATGATTTGCTGGCGTCCGATACCATGCGCAAGGTGTTTGAAACCTTTGCGGCATTGAAACCCTTTGTCGATGAATCAAGCCCCGGACGTAATTGGAACGAGGCGACCAATATGGTCATTCGTGGCGATGCGGCGTTTCAGTTCATGGGGGATTGGGCCAAGGGTGAAATCATTGCTGGCGGAGTCGAACCGGGTACTACGGTGGGTTGTGCTTTTGCCCCGGCAATTGATACCGCCTATATCATGACGGTGGATGCGTTTGCATTTTCTGCCATTGCTGATGACGATGCCATTGCTGCTCAGCAAAAAATGGCCCATGTCATGCTTGAACCGGACGTACAGATCGCCTTTAACAAGAAAAAAGGATCGATCCCTGCCCGTCTCGACGTCCCGGCCGATAGTTTTGACGCCTGTGCCCAAATGGCGATTGCCACCCTTCAGGATAAGAAAACCCATCTGGTCAGTACCGGACTTTTCGGTGTGCCAAGTGCGGTTTCCGGCGCAATTGATGACAGCATCTCGAATTTCTGGAACAGTGCAGATATGAGCCCGGAAGAGGGTCAGGAACAATTCCGTCAGGCGATTTCCTACGCCAAGTAAGGCGGTTGGAAAGACACGACTTTGCAGGTGCGCCGCTGTTGATTGCAGCGGCGCTTTTCCAAAGAAGCGAGAATATTCATGGCCGAACCGGCACAAGGTGCGTTGAAACCTTCGCATGACGGCAGGCGGCGCTGGCGTCCGCAATGGACCGCCAAAATGGCGTTGATCCCTGCGATGACGATCACCATCGTTTGTTTTTATGGCTTTATTATCTGGACTTTTGTGATCTCGCTGACGCGGTCGCGTCTGTTGCCGGTCTATAAATTTACCGGGTTTGATCAATATATACGCTTGTTCGCCAATGAACGCTGGTGGACGGCAATGCAAAATCTGGCAATTCACGGATGCCTGTTTATCGGTGGCTGTGTTGTTTTTGGCTATTTGCTGGCGATCCTGATTGACCGCGGCATCAAGGCCGAAGGCATGTTTCGCACCATTTTCATGTTGCCGCTGTCGATGTCATTCATCGTGACCGGGGTGATTTGGCAATGGGTGATGAATCCGGGGCTTGGATTGCAGGATGCGGTACGTGAACTCGGCTGGACCACGTTTGAGTTCAACTGGATCGTACGTCAGGATCGGTCGATCTATACGCTGGCGATTGCCGGGGTCTGGCAGCAGGTCGGGCTGTGCATGGCGCTGTTTTTGGCCGGGCTTCGCAATATTGATCCCAATATCTGGAAAGCATCCCGGGTCGATGGCATTCCGGTTTGGCGGGTCTATTTTCATATCATAACACCAATGATGCGAACCGTGTTCTTTACGGTATTTATCTTGATGAGCGCGATTGTCATGAAGGCCTTTGACCTTGTTGTCGCGCTGACCGGCGGGGGGCCGGGATTTTCGTCTGATTTGCCAGCCCGGTTTGTTGTCGATCATATTTTGAACCGTCAGGAACTTGGCCTTGGTGCGGCGGGTGCGTTTGTTTTGCTGTGTACCGTGATTGCGGTGATTTCGCCCTATATCCATTTTGAACTGCGCAAAGAGCGCGGCGGGCGGGGGCATTGATCATGCGCTATAATAAAATTGCCCTTTATGGTCTGCTTGGCGTTGCCGCCGTCCTGATCCTTGCGCCTGTTTTCATCATGGTTTCGACATCGTTGAAATCAATGGATGAAATCCGCAACGGTAGCATTTTTACCCTGCCGGTTGATCCGGGGTTTGGCGCCTGGGGCAAGGCATGGTTTGGCGATTGCGCCAAGACGCTGGGTGAAAAATGCGGTGGGTTGTCTTCATCGTTTCTGACCTCGGTCAAAATCGTTATTCCCGCCCTGTTCCTGTCAGTCGGGTTGGGGTCGGTAACTGGTTATACGCTGGCAGTATGGAAGATGAAGGGCGCCAATATCATGTTTGCCGCCCTTTTGGTTGGCATGTTCATCCCGCCGCAGGTCACCCTTTATCCGTTGATTATTATGGTGCGCGAGCTGGGGATATTTGGATCTATCCCGGGGCTTGTTTTGGTGCATGTCATTTGGGGTGTTGCCTTTACCACCATGATGTTTCGCAACTTTTTCAAAACAGTACCGCAAGATTTGCTGAAAGCTGCCCGGATTGACGGGGCCGGTTTCTGGCCGTTGTTCTGGTATGTGATGTTGCCGCTTTCATTGCCGATTCTGGGTGTCGCGATGATTTTGCAATTTACCTATATCTGGAACGATTTCCTGCTGGGTCTGACGTTTGGCGGGCGGTCCGGGCAACCGATGACGGTCGCACTGAATAACCTTGTCGGATCGCAATTCGGCGAGAAGGAATACAATGTCAATATGGCTGCCACCATGCTTACGGCCCTGCCGACCTTGGCGGTTTACCTGTTGTCGGGGCGGTTGTTTGTGCGCGGTATCGCCGCGGGTGCAGTGAAAGGATAGCAGGATATGAATGGCGTTGAATTGCGCGGTGTGACCAAGGCCTATTCCGGCCTAACCGTGATGGAAAACATCAATCTTGAAATCGAAGACGGTGCCTTTCTTGTGCTGTTGGGGCCATCGGGATGTGGCAAATCGACCCTTTTGAACATGATTGCCGGGCTTGAACCGGTAACGGATGGATCCATCCATATTGCCGGGCGCGATGTAACAGCACTTGAACCTGATGAACGCGATATTGCGATGGTGTTTCAGTCCTATGCGCTTTATCCGACGATGTCGGTGCGCCGGAATATCGGTTTTGGTCTTAAGATGCGGGGTATGCCAAAGGCCGATATCGACAAGCGCGTTGGTGAGATTGGCGAACTTTTGCAGATCAGTCCGTTGCTGGATCGCAAGCCATCACAATTGTCAGGCGGGCAGCAACAGCGTGTGGCGATTGGCCGTGCCTTGGTACGGGAACCATCGGTATTCCTGTTTGACGAACCGTTATCAAACCTTGATGCCAAACTGCGTGCGGATATGCGGGTTGAGTTAAAGCGCCTGCATGAACGGCTTGGCCGGACAATTGTCTATGTTACCCATGATCAGATCGAAGCCATGACGCTGGCGACCCGTGTTGTGGTTCTGGATAAGGGACATATCCAACAGGCCGATACTCCGGAAAATGTGTATCGCCGACCGGCCAACCGGTTTGTAGCAAGCTTTGTCGGCGCCCCGACGATGAATTTCATGGATGGGAAGCTGGTTCAATACGGCGATGGCATTGCCTTTGACGGCGGTATGGGGCAATTGCCAATGGCAGGTTTGCCGGCAAAGGCCAGGGATTTGATTGGCCAGTCGATTACACTGGGTGCGCGCCCCGAGCATCTGATGTTTGATGATACCGGGGTCAATGCCCGTGTGTTGCTGGCCGAGCCGACCGGACCGGATCAATACGTTCGCCTGACCGTGGCCGGAACTGAGGTGACTGCGCGCACCGGACCGGAACAGCAGTTTAAATCTGGCGGCGATGCCCGGATCATGGTGGATGGGGCGCGTGTATCGTTGTTTGATCCGCAAAGCGGGCGGGCAATGCTTTAGGCACAAGACATTAGAAACAAGATACAAGACAGGCTTCGTCTTCAACAGTAACACGGCATCGGATTTAAAAGATGCCGTGTTGCTGTTATCATTTCAGCATGCTTTGCGGTAAAGAGCTGTCGGAAAACAGCGGGTATTTTTTGCGCGCATCGGGCAATTGATAGTGCCACCATTCATGATCGTAATATTCAAAACCGGCACTGACCATGATCGCCAGCAGCAGAAAACGGTTGGCTTCGGCGGTTTTTGAAAGTCCGTCCGCCCCGTGATTGGACCGGGTATGCATTTCATCAAACCCTGCCCCCATATCCAGTTCCTTGCCGTTTGCGTCCAACAGCGTTAGATCAATGGCGACACCACGGCCATGTGGCGATCCAAGATCGGGATTGGCGATGAAATCGGGATTGGGTGTATGGTTCCAAAGAGCTCGCTGGGCTTCTTGTGGACGGAAAGCATCCAGAACGCGTATGCGTTTTCCATGACGTCGTGCCATGGCGATCGCCTTTTTCAGGCAGTCCGCCGCATCGCGATGCAGATAGCAGGCAGGCCGTGAATAAATTGGTGCCCCGGTGAAGTTGCGATCCGTGGCATAGACGATATCGATGTCGACATCATATTCTTGTGGCGTAATTTCGACCAGCGCCATTGCCGGAGGCCCCCTGTTCTTGTCGTTTACCGATTACATCAAAAAAATGCTGACCGGTCAGTTGCGTGGCAATTCCCATAGCGCAGATCCGACCGCACCGCAAATGTCATCCGGGGTTGTTGAAAAAACCGGCCCGACCCTGCTTGCCATTGATACGGCGTCAACGGCGCTTTCAACCGCAGTGCTGATCAATGGCGAGGTCAAGGGCGAGCTTTATGAAGATATGGAACGTGGTCAGGCCGAACACCTGATGGGGTTCATATCCGAAAGCCTGAGCCAGGCCGGGATTACTTTTGACGAGGTTGACGGGATCGCTGTGACGGTTGGGCCGGGGGCCTTTACCGGTATGCGCATCGGTCTTGCCACCGCACGCGGCCTTGGCCTTGCGCGGAAGATTCCGGTGGTTGGGGTCAGTTCGTTAGAAGCCGTGGCATATGGTGTTTCGGAACGCGATCAGCAGGGGCGCAATATCCTTGTTGCACTTGATAGTAAACGAAACGAGATTTTCGCCCAGGCGTTTGATAGTAAAAAACGCCCGTTGAGTACGGCTGAATGCGTTGCGCCGCGTCAGGCGCTGATGATGGCGCCACCCGGTGATACGGTTTTGGCCGGTGATGCGACTGCGCGCCTTTTAACGGCTGCTGCCCATGCCCCGGATGCGTTTTATGACTGCACTGCCCCCGGATTGCCGCGTGCGGGCAATGTCGCGCGGATTGCGGTCGGGCGTTGGGGGACGGATGAAAGTCTGCCGCCAGTACCATTATATTTGCGTGCACCCGATGCGCGCCGGATCGAAGATCAGGGACCAGCCAAGAAAAAACCGCTAAAATCCAGATTTACCAAAAACAATCTTCCGGCCAAGAACAAATGAGCTCCGAGTCCCACGTTCCAAAATTTGCCAACGAGATTGAAATCGTTCCGTTGACGGCGGCATTTTGCGCGGTGGCAAGTGTCCTTCATACCGACGGCTTCGAAGATCACTGGTCCGAGGACGAGATGATCGCCTTGCTTGATGTGCCCGGTGCTTTTGGGTTTTTGGCATTTGCGCCGGGGAACGATGCGGAAAACCAGCTTGATATACCGCTTGGTTTTATCCAGATGCAGACGGTTCTGGACGAGGCCGAAATCAATACCATTGTCGTTGCCAAACAGGCCCGCAAATGCGGGGTTGCCCGAAAGTTGCTGTCTGCGACATTTGATCGGTTGCGCGAAACCGGGATCGGGCGGGTTTTATTGGAAGTTGCCGATGATAATACATCGGCGATTGCGCTTTATCGGCACAACGGTTTTGTCGAAATTGGCCGACGTAAACAATATTACCGTCGAAAATCCGGCCGTTCTGTCGATGCACTTGTTATGGAGCGCGATCTTGGCCTGTGTGTTTTGGGATGGGATCGTTGATGCAAGCTGGACGCATTCAATTTTTTATATCCACATCAAATGTGTGGTTTTGAGCATCAAGCTGTTATAGTCTAAGCCACGATGATGACAGGCCGAACTGATTTCAGGTTTTTTGTATCGTTAACCGATATGTGTTTGGCGTGTTGGCAAGTTCGACAAGATCGATAATGGTGTCGCCCATTTCGGTGACAGAGCGCGGAACGTTTTTAAGCGGTTCGCCAGTGCCCAGTGTGACTTCAAGCACTTGACCCTGTGTCATGGTTTCCAGTTTCAGGCGGGTGCGAACAAAGGTCATTGGACAGACATCGTTTGTAATGTCGATCTTGTAGTCGGGTGTGATGTCATCCATATGTTGTCTCCTGAACGGGCCCCGAAAACGTGAAGTAGCGTTTCATTGGGCAGGAGGCAAGCCAGAGAGAACAAATTATCGCGAATTGTACCTTGCGATATGTGTCAGTTTTCTCGATATTTAGCCCACGAGAGAGCAAAAGCCTGGGGAGCACCCCGGGTTGGGGACAGGCGGAACCGGAAACGAGAAAAAGACTATGCTTGCAGAATCAACCATCGAGCAGAAGTGCATCGACGCGGGTCTGAAAATGACTGGCCAACGTCGGGTGATTGCCCGGGTCCTGTCGGACTCCGAAGACCATCCCGATGTGGAACTGGTTTATCGCCGGGCAACGGAAATTGATCCGAAGATTTCGATTGCAACCGTTTATCGGACCGTTCGTCTTTTTGAAGAGGCGAATATCCTTGAAAAACACGATTTCGGCGATGGCCGTGCGCGTTACGAGGAATTGACCGAGGAACATCACGACCACCTGATCGATATGCGGTCTGGTAAAGTGATCGAGTTTTCGAACGAAAAAATCGAAAAGCTTCAGGAAGAGATCGCTCGCGAGCTTGGTTTCAAGCTTGTCGGTCACCGATTGGAACTTTACGGCGTCCCCGCGAAGGACGAAAAGTAACCGTTTTCTGACGGAACGGTTGCAAAAAACCAAGATTTAAGCCACCCGTTCGTCGCGAGCGGGTGGCTTTTCATATTCCTGTTACGCGTTCTTAACAAAGCCTTCACTCGCCCTTAACGCAAATCTTGCGCAAAATCCGCGCAGATGAACGAAAGGGAGTTGCGATGAGCGACGATCGACAGCAGCGGCTTGAGGTGCGCCTCGCCGAAACCGAGGATGAACTCCTCGCAAGTCAGAAACTTCGTTACAAGGTGTTCTATGATGAGCGCGGTGCAAAGCCGAGTGCCGAGATGGCCAAGGCCGAGCGCGACTTTGATCATTATGATCCGCTTTGCGACCATTTGCTGGTGATCGACCACAATCGCGGTCAGGGTGCTGACGGGGTTGTCGGCACATATCGTCTGCTACGTCAGTCGGTGGCCAATCAGAATGGTGGCTTTTATAGTGCCGATGAATATCATATTCAGTCGATGCTTGATGCCGTACAGGGCAATGGCGAGATCATGGAGCTTGGGCGTTCCTGCGTCGAGGCAGCCTATCGCACCATGCCGACCCTTCAGCTTTTGTGGCAGGGCATTGCGGCATATGTTTTCAAATACGATATCAAGCTGATGTTTGGCTGTGCATCGTTCCATGGCACCGATCCGGATGCGTTTGGCGATGTGCTGACCTATCTGCATCACAACCATCTTGCACCGGAAGAAATGCGTCCGCGTGCCGTGGAAGATCGATACGAACCAATGGCCCGCACAACCATCGATACGATTGATGCCCGTCAGGCCCTTCGGGACTTGCCGCCATTGATCAAAGGGTATCTGCGATTGGGCGGTTTTGTTGGTGACGGTGCGGTGGTTGATCATCAGTTCAATACCACGGACATCTGTATCGTGTTACCGACGGAAAAGGTAACCGATCGTTATTATAAGCATTATGAACGGACCGCGAGGGTATCGTGAACTGTTATGCGTGTGCAGCCATGCGGCTGTTGGCTTATGCCTTGCTGACTTTGATCTTGTTGCCGGTACAGGTGGTGGCGATTGCGTTTCGCCTGCAACTGGCTGATGACTTACCGCGATTCTATCATGCGCTGTGCCTGAAAATCCTGCATCTTGAAGTGCGGGTTTCAGGTGCAGAATTGATGGATGGTCCGGGTATTATTGTTGCCAATCACGCGTCCTATCTTGATATCCCCGTGCTTGGTGCGCTTGTGCGTGGCAGTTTCATTGCCAAAACCGAAGTGGCCAGTTGGCCGGTCTTCGGGACGCTGGCAAAATTGCAGCGATCCACATTTGTTGAACGTCGCCCTGTCCGGGCACGTGATCAAAATGATCAGCTTTCTAAACGCCTTGCGGCGGGGCACAAGCTGATCCTGTTCCCGGAAGGGACCAGTAATGACGGCAACCGCGTGCTGCCGTTTAAATCGACTTTGTTCGGTGTTGCCGAACGGACCCTGCCCGATGGGTCGCCGGTGAAAATCCAGCCGGTTTCGATTGCGGCAACCCGTTTGGACGGCGCGCCGATTGGTCGGGACTTGCGGGCATTTTATTCCTGGTACGGCGATATGGACTTGGCACCGCATTTGTGGCAGTTTCTCGCGCTTGGCAAAGTAACGGTTGAGCTGGTTGTTCATCCGCCTGTGACTTTGGCGGATGCCGGATCACGCAAGGAACTTTCCCGCATGTGCGAAACCGCTGTTGCGCGCGGACATCACGCAGCATTAACGGGCATGCATCGGGGGGTTCCGGTTCCGCTAATAGACAATGGACGTCCGGGTGACCTGATCGGCTGTTCGCCGTTGGCCATCGTTTCAGAAGACTTTCGTCTGTTTGGACCGGATCGTCAGTTCGGCTCTTGATCGTTTTGCCGTATAATCCGTTTGCGTGAATTGGGTTTCATGTAACCGGAATTTCAGATATCGAAGATGTCCGGTTTGCGGTGTGTAACTTTCACACCGCTTTTCGGCGTATTCATAAGCGGAAAACGGGATCAAAAGTGAGCGAGACGAAGAAGCTTTTTGTGAAAACCTATGGCTGTCAGATGAATGTCTACGACAGCCAGCGCATGCAGGACGTTTTGGCGCCGCTGGGATATCAGCCGGTCGACGACCCCAAAGGTGCGGATATGGTGATCCTTAATACCTGCCATATTCGTGAAAAGGCATCCGAAAAGGTCTTTTCCGACCTGGGGCGTATCCGTAAACATAAAGAGGCCAAGGAAGCCAACGGCAAGGACAGGATGATTGTCGCGGTGGCGGGCTGTGTTGCGCAGGCCGAAGGTGCCGAATTGATGCGCCGTGAACCGATGGTCGACATGGTATTTGGTCCGCAAACCTATCACCGTCTGCCGGAAATGGTAGCGCGCGCCAATCGGGCGATCGGGCGTGATCGTATTATCGATACCGATTTCCCGGCCGAGGAAAAATTTGATCACCTGCCTGAACAGGTTTCCCGGCAGGGATTTTCAGCATTTCTGGCGATTCAGGAAGGTTGCGACAAGTTTTGTACTTTCTGTGTGGTGCCCTATACCCGCGGTGCGGAATATTCCCGACCGGGCATGGATGTGATCAATGAAGCCCGCCAGCTTGTTGCCAAGGGAACACGCGAAATCACGCTTTTGGGCCAGAACGTCAATGCTTATCACGGTGCAGGCCCGACGGGCGGGGAATGGAGCCTGGGGCGGCTGTTGCGTGAATTGTCCGATATTGATGGGCTTGATCGCATCCGTTACACGACTTCGCATCCGCGCGATGTGGATGATGACCTGATCGCGGCCCATCGTGACCTTCCGAAACTGATGCCGTTCCTTCATTTGCCGGTGCAGGCGGGATCGGATCGTGTGTTGCAGGCGATGAACCGCAAACATGATGGCGCAGGCTATCGTGATATTGTCGCCAAGCTTAAAGATGCCTGTCCCGATCTTGCCCTGTCGTCGGATTTCATTGTTGGTTTCCCTGGGGAATCGGACAAGGATTTCGAAGACACGATGCAGATGGTGCGCGACATCACCTTTATTCAGGCGTTCAGTTTTAAATATAGTCCCCGTCCGGGCACACCGGCATCGGCGATGGAATTGCAGGTTCCCGAATCGGTAAAAACCGAACGGATCATGCGCTTGCAGGCCCTTTTGGCGGAACAACAGCTTGAATTTAACCGTAACTGCCTTGGCAGGGAGATGGATGTTCTGTTGGAACGGTTTGGCAAGTTGGATGGTCAGCTTGTTGGCAAAAGCCCCTATATGCAGCCGGTTCACGTCAGTGGCCTGCCGGAAACGGCACTCGGTCAGATTGTGCGGTTGAAAATTATCGAAGCCCTGCCTAATTCCTTGGGCGGAGAACTGGTCGATACCCCGGTTCAAAAGCGGGATTCTGAAAGGAACGTTGCGTGAGCGCCACCTCAGCCTCAGCCAAGGCAAAAAGAACGGCAAAAGCCAAACCATCGACCAAAGACAAAGAACAGATCGAATTTTCAGACAATGCATTGGCCCAGCTTTTATATGGGCCACAGGCCGAAAACCTGACTCGCCTTTCCGAAGGCACAGGGGTTCAGGTTTCCAGTCGTGGATCGATTGTGACCCTTGCCGGTCAGGCTGCCAAGGTTGCCCAGGCCAGAAAGGTTCTGGGGCAGCTTTATGCACGCCTGCGCGACAAGGAAATAGATCATGTCGATCTCGAAACGGTCGACGGTGCTATTCGTCTTTCGGAACCGGATGAAACCGATCCGTGGAATGGTCAGACCAAGGATCAAACCAAGGATATGTTTGGTGGGTCGCGCCTGACCATCCAGACTAAAAAGCGCCGTATTTCGCCGCGTTCCAAACGTCAAAAGGACTATGTCGAGGCCATGCTTGATAACGAGCTGGTGTTTGGTATTGGTCCGGCCGGTACTGGCAAGACCTATTTGGCGGTGGCAATGGCGGTTCAATCCCTGATTCAGGGGCAGGTCGACCGTATTGTTCTGTCGCGTCCGGCGGTTGAGGCCGGCGAACGGCTTGGCTTCCTGCCTGGGGATCTTAAGGACAAGGTTGATCCGTATCTGCGCCCGCTTTACGACGCGCTGCATGATACCTTGCCCGGTGATGTTGTGATCAAACACATGGAAAGCGGCGAGATCGAGGTTGCACCGCTTGCTTTTATGCGCGGGCGTACACTTGCCCATGCCTTTGTCATTTTGGACGAGGCGCAAAATACCACTGCGATGCAGATGAAGATGTTCCTGACCCGACTGGGCGAGGGATCACGCATGGTGGTGACCGGTGATATGACCCAGGTCGATTTGCCCGACGGGACAAAATCGGGTTTGCGCGATGCGCTTGAAACCATCGGGGATGTCAAAGGTGTTGCGACGATCAAATTTGATCAGCGCGACATTGTGCGCCATGCGCTGGTGACCAAGATCGTTCAGGCCTATGACGCGGCAGATGCCCTTCGTGATCGATTGAAAAAGGGCTATCGCGGCAATAAGGACGAGGATCAGGGTGATGACAGCACCACTTGATCTGGACCTTGATATCGATGCGGGCGATTGGACCAAGGCCGAGGTTGATGCCATTGAAAACGCGGTAGTCGCCGCCCTTGACGGCGCTGTCATTGATGGTGCGCTTTGGGAAGATGATGCTGTTCCGACTGATGGCACGCCTGATAAAGGTGATGGTGCGTCATTGCTCAGCATTGCACCGGTGATCGAAGTTGGCGTGCGTTTGTCTGATGATGCATCGGTGCGTGTGTTGAATCGCGATTATCGCGGCAAGGACAGTCCAACCAATGTATTATCCTTTGCTGCCCTTGAAAGTGCGGATGATGCAGCCGATTTCATGATGACGCCTGATATGCCGCTGATACTGGGTGATATTATTGTTGCACGTGAAACATGTGCCCGTGAAGCTGCTGAGCAGAACAAGGCGTTGATAAATCATCTTGTTCATCTGACCGTGCATGGCACGCTGCATCTTGTCGGCTATGATCATATGGTTGATGATGAAGCCGAAGAGATGGAAGAACTTGAACGGCAAATTCTTGCCAGGCTGGGGATTGATGATCCCTATGAACCGATCGAAGACCAGGATGTCGAAACAGGACAATGACCGAGAATAGTCAACGCGACGACGACCACGACAGTATGCGCCCTCGCCTGGGCGGGGAGAATAGTCAGGATTCGGAAAGCGGATCACTGTGGGGCAATGTTGCGCAGGCATTGGGCCTGCGGCGCAAGGTCCGTAACGGCGAAGCATCGCTTTCTGATACGCTTGAAGAACTTGCCGAACGTAGCGGGGAAGACGACGAGCCGGTTTCGCTTCATGAACGGTCGCTTTTTGAAAACATCATCGCATTGCGCGATATGACCGCCGAAGATGTTATGATCCCGCATGCGGATATTGTCGCCGTCGAAAAAAGCATCACCCTTGATGAACTTGTCGAAGTGATGGTCAAAAAAGCCCATTCGCGCCTGCCGGTTTACGGTGAATCGCTCGATGAAATTGCTGGGATGGTCCATATCAAGGACGTGTTGGGCTGTGTTGCTGCGGGCAAGGAATTCCGTCTGAAGTCACTGTTGCGCCGGGTTTTGTTTGTGTCACCTGCGATCCGTGTTCTCGATCTTTTGTCGGAAATGCGCTTGTCGCGGACACATATGGCGCTGGTGGTCGATGAATTTGGCGGCACTGATGGTCTGATTACAATCGAGGATCTGGTCGAGGAAATCGTTGGCGAAATCGATGACGAGCACGACGTTGATCAGACCCCGAAACTGATTCGGCTTTCGGATGGTTGTTATATTGCCGATGCTCGTTACGAGGTTGAAGACCTTGAAGAAAAGCTCGGCTTTAGCTTGCTTGACGAGGATGAGGACGAAGATATCGATACCCTGGGTGGATTGGTCTTTTCGTTGGCTGGGCGTGTTCCGGCGCGCGGCGAACTAATCGAACATCCGACTGGTATCCAGTTCGAAGTTCTTGAGGCTGATCCGCGCCGAATCCGTCGTTTGCGTATTCATTTGGTCCGGACTGAACCAGCCGTGATCGGTGACGAAAGTTCCAAACAGGGATATTCTGATGATTGATAGACTGGCGTCGTATCTGGCCGGCCTTTCAGGCTGGCGCAGGCGTTTTCTATGGCTGGTTTCGGGGGCGGTTGCGGTATTGGCGTTGCCGCCTTTCTTCTTTTTGCCTGCCTTGCCCGTGGCTTTTGCCCTGCTGTTGTGGTCGCTTGAAGGTGTTAAATGCAACAAGGGCGCACTTTCCGCCGGTTGGTGGTTTGGTACCGGGCATTTTGCCGCAGGATTTTATTGGATCAGTTATGCCTTTTTGGTTCAGCCGGAAGTTTATGGCTGGATGATCCCATTTGCCTTGCTGGGTCTTGGCGGGGGGCTGGCAATTTTTCCGATGGTTGCCGTCTGGGCAAGTTGGCGCCTGACGCACGGGATTATCGGTCGTGCGGTGATGCTGGCCACCCTTTGGGCGGTGGCGGAATTCCTGCGGGGGCATATTTTAACCGGATTCCCGTGGAATTTGCTGGCTCATGTCTGGGCGATTGATCCGGCACCAATGCAGTTTGCCTCGGTGGTCGGGGTTTATGGGCTTTCGGTTGTTACCGGATTATTTGCAATGTTACCGGCAACCGTGATTGCCGGGCGAGCAGGACGCATGACCGCAATTGCGGGGATTCTTATTGCAGTTTTGTTGTGGGGCGGCGGTGCGATTCGCCTTGCCATGGTTGGACCGCTAGATGTTGAAGCAACATTGGCCGATGATTTGCCAATTGTGCAGGTGGTACAACCCAATATTCTCCAGCGTGAAAAGTGGTTGCCGGAACTTCAGGATCAGCATTTTGCCAAGCTGTTACGCTTATCGCGCCGGCCGGGGGATATGGATCCTGCTCGAAAACGCATTGTGATCTGGCCGGAAACGGCGGCGACATTTTTTGTCGAAGCACAACCGGTGCGCCGATTGCAGATGGCATCGATTTTGGGACCGGATGATATCCTGATCACCGGTGCGCCAAGGACCTATCCACGAGATACCGATGAATTCAAGGTCTGGAACGCTGTTCAGGTTCTGGACGCTAGTGGTAAGATCATAGCAAGCTTTGACAAGTTTCATCTGGTGCCATTTGGTGAATATGTCCCGTTCCGTGACTGGATATCCCTTCCCAAATTGACCGCAGGTCGGACTGATTTTTCCTTTGGCGACGGTCCTAAAACGCTTGATGTCGGGAACATACCAAGCTTTTCACCGTTGATTTGTTATGAAGTGATTTTTCCGGGTGCGGTGATTGATGACGCACATCAGCCGGACTGGTTGTTAAATATCACCAATGATGGATGGTTTGGCAAAAGTGCCGGCCCCTATCAGCATTTGGCCGCGGCAAGATTTCGGAGCATCGAGGAGGGACGCCCGATGGTCCGTGCGGCCTATACTGGCGTATCGGCAATGTACGATCCTTATGGGCGGGTGTTGGCTACACTCCCCTTAAGTGGAGAGGGTGTCCTAATTCACCCCCTTTCGGAGGTGTACAACCATACCACAGTATATTATTTGTGGCGTGATATTCTATTTTACGGTATTGTAGCCTTCTTGGCCGTTCTCGTTTTGGGGTATAGTAGGTTTTTCAAATCCCTTAAAGCGGCTGTGTGAAGCACCAAACCGCTCACTGATTGTCCCATCAACAAAAAGAGCGGGTAGGTCGGAGTGAGAGAAGGACAACACAAAATGTCGCCTAAGGATGAAAGCACGATGGTAAAAAATACCCGTGGTAGAGGTCGAGGCCGGACCGCCAATGGTAAGCCGAACCCTGTTGATATTCACGTTGGCGCACGTATTCGCCTGCGCCGTACCCTTTTGGGTATGAGCCAGGAAAAGCTTGGCGAGGCTATTGGTCTGACCTTTCAGCAGGTTCAGAAATATGAGCGCGGCGCAAACCGTGTAGGTGCATCGCGTCTGTATGATTTGGCACGTGTTTTGGAAGTGCCGGTTTCGTTCTTCTTTGACGATATGCCGGACGAGATTTCATCGAAATCCGTTCATGAACGCCGCGAAATGTCGGAAAGCCCGGATCCGTTCGATAATGATCCGATGAACCGTCGCGAAACACTTGAACTGGTGCGTGCCTATTATCGGATCACTGATCCGACCCAGCGTAAACGTGTTTTCGAATTGGTTAAATCGATGGGCATTATTGTTGCTAATGCCGAAGGCACTAAATAGAAAGCCTTTTGATTTATAATGTTAAAAAGCGCATCTGTGACCTTGGGCCGGGTGCGCTTTTTTCATTTTTAGCGCTAATTGGTGGTTGAAATGCACTTGGCGCGTTACGTTTATGCGTCGATCTTTCTTGACCCCCAAATGTCATTGGGGCAAAACCTCTGTTCGGGTGATATGCTCGTAAGGATACGTGGACGGATTTGGACCGCTTGCCACCACGCAAAAAAAGGCTAAGTGGGCGCAATTGATGCAGGCTTGCATCGATGCCCTCCGGTCCAGTTTTTGGAACTCCTTTTTCACCGGAGAAGGTTTGAATGTCTCTTTCCGAATATCTTTTTACCAGCGAATCCGTTTCTGAAGGTCATCCAGACAAGGTTTGTGACCGCATTTCCGATTCTATCGTTGACGCATTTTTGGCGGCCGACGAAGATTCACGTGTTGCTGTCGAAACCCTTGCCACCACCAACCGCGTGGTTTTGGCTGGCGAAGTACGCGGTCCAGAAAGCGTTTCCAAGGATGTCATGATCGAAAAAGCGCGCGAAGCTATTCGTGCCATCGGTTATGAACAGGAAGGTTTCCATTGGAAAACTGCCGAAGTCGAATGCCACGTTCACGAGCAATCGGCGGACATCGCCCAGGGTGTTGATTCTGCCGGCGAAAAAGACCTAGGTGCTGGCGATCAAGGCATCATGTTTGGGTATGCCTGCAACGAGACGGACGAGCTGATGCCAGCACCGATCCAGTTCTCGCATCGCATCCTGCGCAAAATGGCCGAAGATCGTCATTCTGGTAAATCTGCCGAATTCGGCCCGGATGCAAAAAGTCAGGTTACGCTTCGTTATGTTGATGGCAAGCCGGTTGGCGCGACCTCGGTCGTGGTATCCACCCAGCATGCTGATGGCCTGAGCCAGGCTGACGTTCGTTCGCTTGTGCTGCCGTATGTCGAAGCGGTTCTGCCAGAAGGTTGGATGCCGTCGGAAGACGAGATCTATATTAACCCGACGGGCCGTTTTGTTATTGGTGGTCCCGATGGTGATGCGGGCCTGACGGGTCGTAAGATCATTGTTGATACCTATGGTGGTGCTGCACCACATGGTGGCGGTGCATTTTCAGGTAAAGACCCGACCAAGGTTGACCGTTCGGCGGCCTATGCCGCGCGTTACCTTGCGAAAAACGTTGTTGCGGCTGGTCTTGCCGAACGCTGCACCATTCAGGTTGCCTATGCGATCGGTATTTCCAAGCCGCTGGCGCTTTATGTGAACAATCACGGTACGGGCAATGTGGATGAAATCAAGCTGGGCAGTGTTCTGCGTCAGTTGATGGATCTTAGCCCGCATGGGATCCGCGAACATCTTTCGCTTTGCCGTCCGATTTATGTCCCGACTTCTGCCTATGGCCATTTCGGCCGCAAGGCAGAGGAAGACGGTCGTTTCTCGTGGGAACGTACCGATCTGACAGGTGAATTGAAATCGGCATTCGGTGCCTGATTGACAGCAATGTCAAAGCGCAATTTGCGAAAAACGCGTGACATGATATGACGCGGGCGGCCCTGATTGGAATTTGGGGCCGCCCGTTTGATTTTTAAGCCTTTTGATTAAAGGCTTGATCCTGATTTCCCTAATTCTGACAGATAAGACAATGCGCAATAGTAACCGTCCGATTCCTACCCCTGATCGCCCGAATTTCTATGGCCGTCGTGGCAGCCGCCCGCTTAAGGATTCGCGGCGCGCACTAGTTGACGCGTTATTGCCAAAAATCGGGATCACCTATCCTGAACAGGCTGGCGTTGTTCCGCATGATTATTTTGATTTTACGCCCGATCAGCTGTGGCTTGAAATCGGATTTGGGGGGGGCGAACATTTAGCTGGTCAGGCGCAAGCCAATCCGCAGACCGGCATTATCGGGGCGGAACCGTTCATGGACGGGGTTGGCAGCCTGCTGCGGCATATTGACGAGCGCGGCTTGACCAATGTTCGGGTGATTGCCGACGATTCCCGGCCATTGCTGTATAAATTGGTCGATGCCTGCTTTGACCGGGCGTTCTTGCTGTTTCCTGATCCCTGGCCGAAAAAACGTCATGCCGAACGTCGTTTTATCGGGCCCAAGAACTTGGCCCTTTTGGCGCGTCTTTTGAAAGACGGCGCCGAGTTCCGGGTTGCCAGTGATGATATGCAATATATTTCCTGGACCTTGCAACATTTGCATAATCATCCTGATTTCGAATGGCTTGCCGAAAGTCCGGAAGACTGGCGCAATCCACCGGAAGATTGGGTTAAAACCCGATACGAGCAAAAGGCGTTGCGTCAGGGCAAGAAATGCAACTATTTGCGGTTCCGTCGAAAGCATCGTGATTAGGGTTCTGATCCTAAGACACCATCTTAAAAAAATATGCCCGCTCGGCAAGGGAAACCTTGGCGGGCGGGTTTTTTGTTGTGGCAAACGATTGTGCCTTTATTTCAATGTGTTGAAATTATAATTGCGAATGATTGTCATGTGCGATATGTATGGTATTCCTCTGATGTACATCGCCGTAAACAGCCTTTGCCAAATATCTGATAGGGAAAGTTTAATCGGCAATTTCAAAGGTTCGATCCGTGACGCAATGGGATGTCAACACACTGTTCCGAACTTATCGTTCCCGACTGCTTCATTATGTGCAGCGGCGGAAATTATCATGGCATTTGGCCGACGATATTGTGCAGGATACTTTTTTGCGTGTCGTTACCACACCGTCCCTGCCCGATCAGCAGTTTGCCCAGTCCTATTTGTATCGGACGGCACAGAATCTTGTGATCGATCATTTCCGGCGTGAACGGATACTGACCTTTGTTCAGGACCCGGACAAGGTGTTTGAGGTCGTCGCCGATGATGCCCCATCACCGGAACAGATTGCATGGTCGCGTCAGGAATTGCGCCGTTTGCAGGCATCGCTGAGTGCCTTGCCAAAAAACTTGCGCGACGTCTTTATTCTTGCCCGGTTGGAAGGAAAAACCTATGGCGAGATTGGGGTTGAGCTGGGTATTCCGACGCAAACCGCCTTTAGCCGCATGGTCCGCGCCTTAAGCTTGGTTAAGGATGCGATGGAAAAATCCGAAAAAAAGTAACCGATGGATCAGAAATCGTGTGCTCCGGATCGTTAAAGTAACCGGGGCCTTTTGGTGTGGAAGGCCACAGGATATCTGATCACGACCACATCAGCACACCATCAGAGCACGGCGACCGGAACCCAGTATTTATGACCATGACAGGTGAACATCATATCACAACCCTGCCCGACACTGTGTCCGAGCAGGCGGTCTATTGGTTCGCCCTGTTACTTGATGGTAGCGAAACCGGGGAAGACCGCCAGGCTTTTGCGCGCTGGATTGATGCCAGCCCGGCGCATCTTGATGCCTTTCACCAGGTCGAACGTCTTTGGAGTGGCAGCACCACTCTTGATCTCTCACAAAGTACCAAAGTTGGGCGGCGCGCATTCATGGCCGGAACGGCTGCGGCTGCGGTGATCAGTGCGGGCTGGGCATTTGCCCCGCGCCATCCATTTGCCGATGTGCGGACTGTAACCGGTGAACGGGGTGCGTTTTCCCTGCCGGGTGGTGTAAAGGCTGAATTGGCAAGTGATACGGTCATGTCCTATGTCACACGTCAGGGTATAAATGGTGTCGAATTGCATCGTGGTGAGGCTTGGTTTGACCATTCTGCTACACAGCAGGCCTTTTTCGTGGTGGCTGCCAATGGGGCAAGCTGGTCGCGTGGCGGGCGACTTGATGTCGCGGTCTATGACGATGAAGTCACGGTGATTGCCGAACAGAATCCGTTGATGGTGCGGATTGATGACCGGGAAGTTTCGTTGCCTGCGGGTAATGCAATGCGTTATCGCGGGGCAAAGATCGGACGGCCCTATGGCGTGGATCTTTCGACGGAACTTGCCTGGCGCAATGGACAGCTTGTGTTCATGGGGCGTCCTTTGGAAGACGTGGTCCGTGTGCTGCAACGTTGGCAAAACAGCAAGATCATGATTATTGGCGAAGAGCTAAAATCACGTCCGGTTACCCTTGTGGTCGATCTTGATCGGTCAAAGGATGTTTTGCCGGTTCTGGCAAATGTTATGTCAATCAATGTGCATCATTTTACCGACTATCTGACCGTTTTACGGGCGGCCTGAAATAGTTCCAAGACATGAATAAACTGCCGAATCAAGGTCATTTGACAGTCTGTATTTCATGATAATGACAATTAATATCATAAAAATTCATTATATTTCAGATATCTGTATTTGCGCCTCGTCTGACTGAGTAACAATATAGCGAATGCGACGTAATCTCATAATTGCATTCGTGGCTCAGGAGATAAAAAGAATGCTTTCTTATGGGGTGGGTCGAAAGACCGCAAATTACACAACAATCTCACGACCAGGGGTGTCCATTGTTGCGCGTCTTTTGGTGGCGACATCATTAACTGGAACGCTTTTTATGCCGATAGCTGCTTTTGCACAGTCACAGCTTGAACAAACGACGCAGACAGCACAGGCACCAAATGATGGCTTTGCGCTTGGTGATCGCCAGTTTCAGTTCGATATTGGCGCACAGGCGTTATCAGGTGCACTGTTGGCCTATTCAAGGGTTTCGGGGATTGACGTTGTCTTTGATGGCAGTCTGCCGGAAGGTGTGATGAGCACCGCATTGTCGGCGGAGATGACAGCGGCGTCTGCATTGAATCTGATTTTATCGGGAAGTGGCCTATCCTGGGTTGCGGTTAATGCGACCACAGTATCGATCATACGGTCTGATACGATGTTGGAGCAGGAGACTGTAACGGTTCCGGTTACTGTAACATCACATCAGCAGAGTGCTGGTTATAACGGAGTGCCAGATTCGGTCTATGACACGCCGGGCTCTGTTGCCGTTATCACGCAGGAAAGTATGCGCAAGGCACCCGTTCGCGAAGCACGTGAAATTTTTAATCAAGTTGCCGGTGTGGATATTTCCAATGACGCACGTGACCCCGGCTTGACGGTCAACGTTCGCGGTCAGCAGGAAATGGGCCGTGTGAACGTTAATATCGATGGTGCGCGCCAGAACTATAATCAGCTGACCCACGGGACAACGTCGCGTGTCTATATTGATCCGGCCTTGCTGGCAGAAGTAGAGATTGAAAAATCCAACCTGACCCAAAATGGCGGTGCAGGTAGCTCTGCCGGTATTGTTACAATGCGTACGTTGAATACGCAGGATATTCTTGATGATGGCGAAGATTGGGGCGGTAAAATCAATATTAGCCACGGTAACAACAGTTATGACTTTGCGGGTGATGCGTCTGTTGGTGCCCGGATCTCGCCGAAGTTAGATATCGCTGCTGCGGTCAGCCGGAAAGCCATTGGAAATTATGGACCGGGGTCAAATAACCCCGGACTGTTCACCACGGGTAACGGGAAGTACTACGACAGAGACAGCTCCCGTCCAGAATATACATTCCTGCGTCAGACGTCGGGGTTGTTGAAGGCAAATATATATCTGAGTGAAGATCAGGAACTTAATCTCGGTTACGTCGGTTCAATGAGTGATTATGCGAAAACGAACGACGTTACTAATTTGTATGCCGATTTCAACGAGACGCAAGTTCACACCCTGACGGCAAAGCACAATTGGGATCCGGAATCAGAATTGATCAACCTTGATACCGGGGTGTACTGGACGCGGACGGACAATCACCAGTTCCGCCCGGCGCGTTACACAGCCTCTGGTACGGTGTCGACGAGTTCTTTTGATAATGATTACACGCTTGATACGTTCGGCGCGGATATTGCCAACAAAAGCAACTTTGAATTGGACCCGGTCTTCGATGGAACATCAGAGTTGAGTTTTGATTATGGAACCGAGCTATTCGAGGATAAGGCCAAGACAACATCGGATCTGGGGGATGAGGGTGGCTATGGTGCAGCATATCAGGTCGAAGGATCAACACCGGGTGGCCAGCGTGATGTTTATGGCGCTTATTTGACCACGACCTATGGCTGGAATGATCTGTTTACGGTCCATGGCGGCCTGCGTGCGGATCGTTATAGCCTGACGGGTGATACGTTTTGGTGTGAAACCCAAGCGTCATCAGGGAATTTGTGTGAAGACGGGGGGACGCCGCTTGATGTCGACTTGTCCCAGAACAAAGTGTCACCATCCTTCGGGGCCAGCATCTCGCCGTTCAAGGGTATTCAGTTTTATGCCAATTACCGTGAAAACCTGAGGGCACCGACAGTTCAGGAAGCCCTGCTCGGCGGTGATCATATCGGTAATGTCGGTGTACCATTCTATTCCAACGCCAACCTTAAAGCTGAAGAATCCACAACCAGTGAAATCGGGGTGAATTTCAAGTTCAACGATGTTCTGCGCAAGGGTGATGGTTTTCGAGCAAAAGTATCCTATTACCGTTCTGTAATTGATAACTATACAACTATTGCCTATGTGCCTCAGCCGACACTAAGTGGCACAACCACGGCTCCTGTGATCAATACCTCACCGAAAACAGCAGCGGCAATCGTCAATCTTACCGACCCGGTTTATATCAACGGCACAGAACTTGAACTGTCATATGATGCGGACCGTTATTATCTTGGTGGAACATTTACGCTAAACGATATGGATCTGGAGGGGAACTATAACCCCTTTGTTCTTGATACGGCATATTCTCAGTATGCGAACCAAACTTATACAAACATCATTCCATTGGGGCAGGAAACTATCGGTGCTCCGATATATGGCGCTTCCGATCAGCTTTATGGCATTTATTCGATGCCCAGACGGAAGATTACCCTGGATGGGGGGCTTCGCTTTTGGGATCGGGATCTGGTTTTGGGGATGCGTGCAACATTTGTCACCCCTCAAAACAATTTCGGCAGTTCGAACGCTTCGAGCATCGTTGGGCAGTACTTCAAGTACCGTGTGTTTGATTTTTACAGTTCCTATCAAATCAATGATCATGTTTCGCTAAGTTTTGCCGTGAACAACATGCTTGACGAGGCTTATGTCCAGGGTTCTGGCGGGACTTATTCTGCGGCGCCAGGGCGTACTGCCATCCTGAGTTTTAGCGGCAATTTTTAAGCTGCCCGATAATTTGAAACCTCGCCTTGGTCAGGTATTTTACCTGACCAAGGCGGAGCTATATTTAATCTAAGCCATTGTTTATAAACAATTATTTTTGTTGACTCATAATGATAATGAGAGTCATTATTATATTGTTGACCCCAATGGTTGGGCGACGAGTTAACAGGAGAAGTCCAAAATGACGATTTCGATTAATCTTACCGCAGACTCATCGGGCAACGGTGTTGACCTGCACAGTGCACTTGAAGATTTCAACAACAACTTCTCGCTCGGAAGCGGGAATCACGGCACGTTCTACACCGGTCTTACTGACACGACGACGTCCTATGGTGGTACGCATTTTTATGCGGAGGATCAGGATAGCAGTAGTTCATATACCGGCGGTGTTCTGGCCTCTGCAGGCGATACAAATTTCGCCTATGACCTTGCGACACATACTATTACCGGCAACCTTGACGCCTTGTCGTTCGGTGAGACACTTGGTTACAACTCTACCTTTACTGCGCATGAGTTTACCGATTCGTCGATTGATATTTCCGGTCTGGATCTTTCCGACAGTGATACCAATGGTGTTCTTGTCGATATTTATACCGGTAGCACGGATACGCTGGAATCTGTCTTTGATTCAGAAGGTGTCGAAATCAACGGCAGCACCGGTGCTGATGTCATCGGCGGTTGGGCCGGTGATGACGTTCTGACCGGTAATGCTGGTGCCGATACCTTTGAATTCGATACTTCGGCATCGTTTGGTGATGACACCGTTACTGATTTCGACGATGGCACCGATGTGCTTGATATCGATTTCGCTTCGGTCACGATTGCGGATGATGGTGCTGGCAACGCGTTGATCACACATGCCAATGGCACGGTGACCCTGACCGGTGTTGATTTTAACGACCTTGATGCAAGTGACTTCGTTTAACGAAGACGGCCCGCCCCGCAAGTAGCGGAACGGGCGCAAGGTCTTTCAATGCAGGGCACCGCGTAAAAGCGGTGCCCATCCCATCCTAATCCCATATTTTCCGAAATGGAAACAGCGTGTCTGATAAAGCCAGTTCGCATCATTCAATGTATTCGACGGCGGTATCGCCGTTAGCGGAGGCTCTTGCTTCCGTACGCGGTGCCTTTTTGTCGGTTGCGGCGCTGAGCGGGGTATCGAATATTTTGATGTTGACCGGTCCGCTTTTCATGCTGCAGGTCTATGATCGGGTTCTGGCGAGTGGCAGCATTCCAACCCTTGTGGCGATGGTTGTTTTGATGCTGGCGATGTATTTGTTTTTGGGCACGGTTGATGCCCTTCGCGCGCGTATGTTGGTCCGGATCGGGTGGCGGGTGGATGAACAACTTGGCCCAATGGCATTGTCGACAACGCTGGATCAGGCATTGCGCAACGGTAATGCAACAGTCCGTCCGCTGAACGATCTGGATCAGATCAGACAATTTTTGGGCGGTGCCGGGCCGATTGCTGTTTGCGATATGCCGTGGATGCCTTTGTTTCTGGGGATCGTTTTTGTATTTCACCCCTGGCTTGGTTTTTTGGCCCTGACCGGTGGTGTGGTTTTGGTTGTTCTGACCCTGATCAGCGAGTTTGCCACCCGGCGCCAGGTTGAGCGCCTGAACAAACAGGCGGTGTCGCGGACCAATCTGGTTGAAGCCGGACGCCGGAATGCCGAAGCCATCCGGGCGATGGGCATGTTGCCGACATTTACCGCGCATTGGGCGCGATTAAATGACTGCTATTTGCGTGATAATACCCGGGTTGGCGATGTGAATTCGACGTTCTCAGCCTATATCAAAGTTATCCGTCTGGCCATGCAATCGGGTGTTCTTGCGCTTGGTGCCTATCTTGCCATCGGGCAGGAAGTAACCCCCGGTGCAATGATTGCGGCATCGATCCTGACGGCGCGCGCCTTGTCCCCGGTTGAACAGGCAATTGGCAACTGGCGCGGTTTTGTGGCCGCACGTCAGTCGCGCCATCGTCTTGACCGTTGTCTTGCCGACGCACAGAAAACAACGGATCGGCTTGAACTTCCGGCACCGTGTCAAAGCTTGCAGGTTTCCAATCTTATGGTTCGGGCCCCGGCCCTTCGGAGCGGCGGCAAACCCGCGGCCCCTGGCCGGGTGTTGCTTCGGGTGAGTGATGTCACATTAAAGGCCGGCGACGGTCTTGGCATTATCGGGCCAAGCGGATCGGGAAAATCGACATTTGGGCGGGCATTGGTTGGTATTGGGGCGATTCAGAATGGCGCCATTCGCCTTGATGGGGCCGAACTTGATCAGTGGGATCCCGACAGGCTTGGTATGCATGTTGGCTATTTGCCGCAGGATGTTGAACTGTTTGACGATACGGTTGCTAAAAATATCGCAAGACTGTGCCGTAATCCCGATCCGACGGATGTTGTTCGGGCCGCGCAATTTGCCGGTGCGCATGACATGATCCTGACATTACCCGATGGTTATGACACTCGGATCGGTGCGGGGGGCATTGTTCTTTCCGGTGGGCAGCGGCAGCGAATCGGGTTGGCGCGCGCCTTGTTTGGCGACCCGTTTTTGATTGTTTTGGATGAACCGAATTCCAGTCTTGATAGTGCGGGTGAGCAGGCCTTGATCGAAGCTGTACGGGCCGCCCGGCAGCGCGGCGCAATTGTTGTGATGATTGCACATCGTCCCGGTGCGCTGGCGACGGTGAATCTGGCAATGGTCATTCAGGATGGTCAACAGGTGGCATTGGGGGCGCGCGATGACATCTTGCGCAAAACCATGCGTCAGGTCGGAGAAAGCGCATGACCGGTAAAAATCTGTCCCGTATGACTAATCCCAATCCCAATCCCAATCCTAGCCCGGCATTGCAAAGTCTGCGACGTCATACTCTTTTTGGGGTCACAGCGGTTTTGGTGCTGTTTGCCAGTCTTGGTAGCTGGATGGCGCTGGCAAAGCTTTCCGGTGCGGTGGTTGCCAGTGGTAAATTGGTGGTCGAAAGCAATGTTAAGGATGTTCAGCATCCCGATGGGGGCATTGTTGGTGAAATTCATGTCCGTGACGGGGATCGTGTGCGGGCCGGGGATCTTTTGATCCGTCTGGATGATACGATGGCACGGGCAAGTCTGGGCATTGTTGATAGTCAGATTGATGCCTATCGGGCGCGCCGAATGCGCTTGGTCGCGGAACGTGATGAGGACGACAGGCTTGTCGTTCCTGATATGTTGACACAGCGTCTTGGCGATCGCGCGATTGCCGATTTGGTTGCGGCCGAGACAAAGCTGTTTGAAGCACAGCGTCAAAGTCTGGAAGGCGAAAAAGCCCAGTTACGTCAGAAATTGATGCAGCTTGCTGAAACGATTGTCGGGCTTGAAGCGCAAAAAGCGGCCAATGAAGAAGAAAGTCTTCATATTCAGGACGAACTGGACGGGCTTGAGATGCTTTATGAAAAGCAACTTGTGGCGATTACGCGGGTTGCAGCCTTGCGGCGCGAACGCGCCAGTCTGGGGGGCAAGCACGGGGAATTATTGTCCGAAGTCGCGGCAGTTGGCATGCAAATCTCGGAAACAGAAATGGCAATTCTGCAACTTGATCGGGATCGCCAGACCGAGGTCCTGACAGAATTGGGCGACATTGATCAGCAATTGGCCGAGTTGTCGCAAAAACAGATTGCCCTGCGTGATCAGATGCGGCGTATCGATATTCGCGCCCCCTATGACGGGACGGTTTATCAGATGGCGGTGCATACGGTTGGCGGTGTTGTTGCTGCCGGGGACCGGGTTATGGGAATTGTGCCTGATCAGGATGAATTGGTGATCGAAGCCCGCATCAATCCGCAGGATATTGATCAAATTTATCCCGGCCAAATAGCGATGCTGCGCTTTACCGCGTTTAATCAGCGCACCACCCCCGAACTTGCGGGCAATGTCATTTTGGTTGCGGCCGATCTGTCACGTGATGAGCTAACGGGTGATACATATTATAATGTGCGGATCAGGATCACAGCCGGCGAGGTCGCGAAGCTTGGCGATCAGGGGCTGGTTCCGGGCATGCCGGTCGAAGCTTTTATTGCCACCGGCGAGCGCACGGCACTGAGCTATCTTGCCAAACCGTTTTCCGATCAGTTCGCGCGTGCTTTTCGGGAAGAATAAATTGTTGTCTGTTTCAGATATCGTTCGTCCCGGATCGTTCTTGTCTTTAACGGGTCGTCAGTTTGCGCGGCACTTGCGGATAGCAATGAAAGGCAGGTCGGAATGAATTTGGACGGGGATTTAACAGAGGTCAGTCGGGCAGAGACTCGGCTTCAGAAACTTAAACGGATGACGACAAGCGATCACCAGCATATCGATGATATGGTGATGGCCATGGCGCCGTTTGATAGTCGCGGGAATTATGCCCGGTTTCTGGGGCTGCAATACGTGTTTCATCGATTGGTAAAGCCGTTTTATACCGCCGATGACCTGAATGTCCTGATACCGGGACTTTCAGAGCGAAGCCGTTTTACAAGCGTCTGTGCGGATATTGCAGATCTGCAATGCGCCGTACCTGAAATTCAAACCCCGGTTGCCGTTCCCGATGCCGGTATGGAACGTCTTGGATGGTTATATGTTTGTGAAGGTTCATCGCTAGGCGCGGCATTTTTGCTAAAGGCAGCAACAAATATCGGGCTTGATGCCAGTTTTGGTGCCCGCCACCTGGCCGGACACGAGGATGGGCGGGGCAAGCATTGGCGCGAATTTGTCGATCAGGTCAATGGTTTGGCGCTTGGCGAACAGCAAGAGCAGGAAGTCATTAACGGGGCGATTGCGGCCTTTGACTTTTTCCGCATTCTTTTGATCGAGGATCAAAAGCTTGCCGCATAGGGCCAAAGCCCTTGGTTGAAAGGCTTGCAGGGTCAGGATCGTGACTTGATTTCTGGCAAAAGCGGCTGTATAAAGCCGCCAAGCTTTTTGTAAACACTGACAAAGAGTGGGCCCTGCGCCCGCTCTTTTGTGCATTTTGGGGTATGGCATCGCTATATGGCTGAGGTAATCGGACAACAGTTGAAAGACCCGTTGATGATGCGGATCACGGAGATTATCGAGCCGTCGATCAACGCGCTGGGTTTTGAACTGGTGCGTGTCACCATGATGGGCAAAGACAGAAATGTCTTGCAGATCATGGCGGATCGTATTGATGCCTCTGGCAGTATCAATGTTTCGGATTGCGCCGAGATCAGCCGCACCGTTTCTGCCCTGATGGAAGTTGAAGATCCGATTTCAGGTGCTTATCACCTTGAAGTCAGTTCGCCGGGTATTGACCGCCCGCTGACCCGTGCAAAGGACTTTGACGTCTGGCGCGGGTTTGAGGCAAAGGTCGAACTGGTGATGGCCCAGAATGGTCGTCGCCGTTTCAGCGGATTGCTGGATGGAATCGAAAATGATGCGGTCGCCCTGATTGTCGATGGCGAACGTGAATTGTTGCCGTTGGCCGATATCGCCAAGTCGAAATTGGTGTTGACGGATGAATTGATCGCGCATGTCACCGGCAAGAGCCGGTCTGACGACAACGCAGAATAGAGGTTGGATATGGAAGCAACTTCGGGAATGCCGCGGCCGGAGCTTCTGCAAGTTGCAGATGCCGTTGCCCGTGAAAAAGGCATTGATCGTGAAGAAGTTCTTGGTGCAATGGAACAGGCCATTCAAAAGGCCGGTCGTTCCAGATATGGCCATGAGCATGATATCCGTGCTCATATCGACCGCAAAACCGGTGAAATCAAGCTGGCGCGTTTTGTCGAGGTCACGGATGACATCGAAAATGACTTCACCCAGATGTCGCTGGAACAGGCGCGTATTCGGAATGAGAATATTCAGCTTGGTGAATTCCTGATTGATCCGTTGCCGCCGATTGATTTCGGTCGTATCGCCGCACAGACCGCCAAGCAGGTTATTGTTCAAAAAGTACGTGACGCAGAACGCGAACGTCAGTTTGAAGAATACAAAGACCGTGCTGGTGAAGTTATCAACGGTCTCGTCAAGCGTGTTGAATTTGGCAATATCCTGATCGATCTGGGTCGTGCAGAAGCCATTCTGCGCCGCGAAGAACTGATTCCGCGTGAAACTGTACGTCAGGGTGATCGCGTTCGTGCGCTGATCCTTGATGTGCGCCGCGAACAGCGTGGCCCGCAGATCTTCCTGTCGCGTACCCATCCGACCTTTATGGCAAAATTGTTTGCCCAGGAAGTGCCGGAAATTTACGACAATATCATCGAGATCAAATCGGTTGCCCGTGATCCGGGTTCGCGCGCCAAGATTTCGGTTCAGTCGTCTGATCATTCGATTGATCCGGTCGGTGCCTGTGTCGGTATGCGCGGTTCGCGTGTACAGGCCGTGGTTGCCGAACTTCAAGGCGAGAAAATCGATATCATCCAGTGGTCGGAAGATCCGGCAACTTTCGTGGTTAATGCTTTGGCCCCGGCTGAGGTGACCAAGGTTGTTATCGATGAAGAAACCAACCGTATCGCCGTTGTCGTTCCGGACGATCAGCTAAGCCTTGCCATTGGCCGTCGTGGTCAGAATGTGCGCTTGGCTTCGCAGTTGACCGGCTGGGATATCGATATTCTGACCGAGGAAGACGAAAGCCAACGTCGTCAGGAAGAATCACTCAAGCGTGCGGAAATGTTCATTACCGCCCTTGATGTTGACGAAGTTGTTGCACATCTTTTGGTCGCCGAAGGCTTTACCTCGATCGAGGAAGTTGGTTACGTACCGTTGGCCGAGCTGGCAGAAATCGAAGGTTTCGAAGAAGAAATCGCCGAGGAACTGCGCAATCGTGCACGGAGCTACCTTGCCGAAGAAGCGGATCGTCTTCAGAAGCGTCGCGAGGAACTTAAAGTTGCCGATGACCTTGTCGAATTTGGTGATCTGTCGCTGGCAGTTGTCGTGCGTCTTGGCGAAAACGATGTTAAAAATCTTGAAAACTTCGCCGATCTCGCAAGCGATGAGTTGATCGAATATGTTGGTGATGCGGATAACATCACCATGGATCAGGCGAATGACCTGATCATGAACGCACGTCGTCAACTTGGCTGGTTCGAAGGGCTTGAAGAAGAAGCCGCCGAGGAAGCAGAAGTTGAAAGTGAAGAGGCTTAAGGCCGATCGGAGGACGCCATGTCGCATCGTAAAGGCGGCAAGGTAGCCGAGGTTCCGGAACGCCGGTGCATTGTCACCGGCGACGTCCGGCCCAAGGAAGATCTTCTCAGGATTGTGATAGGACCGGATAATACGGTCGTTCCCGATCTTGAGGAACGGTTGCCGGGACGGGGATTATGGTTGTGCCCGTCGCGGGATGTGATAAATACCGCCTGTGCAAAGAATGCTTTTGCCAAGGCGGCACGGCAGAAAGTTGTGGTTGACCCTGCGCTGGCTGACCGGATCGAGAAGCTTTTGCTTCAGAAAAGTCTCGATCTGCTGTCGCTCGCGCGGCGTGCTGGTCAGGCCGTTGCCGGATACGAAAAAGTCCGCTCCCAGATTAACGAGGGTGCGGCAATGATATTGGCAGCCCGAGATGGTGCTGCGGACGGAAAATCCAAGATCGAGGCGAAGGCCCGGGATCTGCCGATTTATACCGTTCTGGATGCTGCCGAGATTGGCGCGGCCTTTGGCCGCGATAAAGCAGTACATGTGGCTGTTGCGCCGGGCGGACTGGCAAAACAGCTGGGTCGCTCGCTTAGGCGGCTAAAAGGATTTCGCGCGGTCTGAATGCAGGCTTGCGCAGAACGGACAGGACAGGACAGGCAAACGATGCCAGTCCCGCAGGAAATGAGGAAGTTGGACGGATTATGAGTGATCGCGATCAGGAGAAGAAACCGCTGAGCCTCAACAGATCGAAACTTGAACTGAGCAAGACGGTCGAGGCTGGGCAGGTGCGGCAAAGCTTCTCGCATGGACGGTCCAAATCTGTGACTGTCGAAGTGCGCAAGAAGCGGACTTTCGAAAAGAACGAATCCGGTCGCTTCCGTGAAGTGAAGAAGGATGCGCTTGCCGAGGAGCAACCAGTACAGCAACAGCAGCCTGATGCTTCGGCACCAGCGCCTACACAGGCAGCTAAGCCAGCAGCCAAGCCGGTAGCCAAGCCTGCTTCGGCGAAACAATCGCGCCCGGCCAGAAAGCCGCGTCAGGTTGAAGATCAGAGCAAGCTGACCGATGGCGAGCGTGCCGTACGTATGGCAGCGCTTAAAGCATCTGAAGTGCGCCGCAAGCAGGAAGAAGCTGCTGCCGCTGAACTTGCTGTTCAGGAAAGCAAGCGCAAGGCTGAAGAAGCAGAGCGCCTTAAGCAGGAAGAAGCTGTAGCTGCCAAAGCTGCGGCTGATGCTGTTGCGCAGGGCAAGGATGCCCCGGTTTCGGTTGAAGATGTTGAAAAGACAATTGCAGCGTCAACGACCAAAGGAAAATCCAAGCCAAAACCGACTGCTGTTGCGAAAAAACAAGAAAACATTATGCCCGGTGAGCCGGGTGAACCGATGGTTCCCGAAGAGCGTCGCCGTGTTGATCCGTCCACTGTGAAGCCGAAAAGCCGCAAGGAACTGGACGAGGAAGAAGCCCGCACGGTTGCCGCACGCAAGCGCGCCGAGGAAGAAGCCCTTGGCCGTGCTGCACGTACCAAAGGTGACGAAGGTCGCCGTCGTGGCAAGCTTTCGATCAACAATGCGATGTCCAATGATGAAGGCGGTCGTCGCCGTTCGATGGCGTCGATCAAACGCCAGCAGGCTAAAACCAAAGCCCGTATGCAGGGTCAGCAGAAGCCGAAAGAAAAAGTTGTACGTGATGTGATTGTTCCGGACGTGATTACCGTTCAGGACCTTGCAAACCGTATGGCGGAACGTGCAACTGATGTGATTAAGGCCCTTATGGGACTTGGCATCATGGCAACCATCAATCAGAGCCTGGATCCAGATACCGCACAACTGGTTGTCGAAGAATTCGGCCACAAGATGAAGCGCGTTTCGGATGCCGACGTTGAAGAAGCACTGGTCAGTGCAGATGACAACGACGATCAGCTGATTGGTCGTCCGCCGGTCGTGACTGTTATGGGCCACGTTGACCATGGTAAAACCTCGTTGCTTGATGCGTTGCGTAAAACCGACGTTGTCAGCGGTGAAGCCGGTGGCATTACCCAGCATATCGGTGCCTATCAGGTGACGATGGCAGCTGGTTCGAAAATCACCTTTATTGATACCCCGGGGCACGCTGCATTTACCGAAATGCGGTCACGCGGTGCCAAGGTTACCGATATTGTTGTTCTGGTTGTTGCCGCCGACGACTCGGTCATGCCGCAGACCATCGAAGCCATCAACCATGCAAAGGCTGCTGGCGTTCCGATGATCATCGCGATCAACAAGATCGACAAGCCGGGTGCGAACCCGTCCAAGGTGAAAACCGAACTGCTGCAGCATGAAGTCGTCGTCGAGGAAATGGGCGGTGAGGTTCAGTGTCTTGAAGTTTCGGCCAAACAGGGCCTTGGCCTGACCGAACTTGAAGAAGCTATTCTGTTGCAGGCAGAGGTTCTTGACCTTAAAGCCAACCCGGGACGTGTTGCCGACGGTGTTGTCGTTGAAGCCCGCATGGAAAAAGGCCGTGGCCCGGTTGCCACTGTTTTGGTTCAGCGCGGTACGCTTAAAAACGGTGATATCTTTGTTACCGGTCCTGAGTGGGGCCGTGTGCGTGCATTGGTCAATGATCATGGTGTTCGCATCGAAGAAGCCATTCCGGGGATGCCGGTTGAAGTAACCGGCCTGAACGGGGTTCCGTCTGCTGGTGATGACTTTGTGGTTGTCGAAAACGAAGCCAAGGCGCGTGAAGTTTCTGATTACCGTCAGCGTCGCATTCGTGAAACCCAGGCTGCGGCAATGAAGAAATCCGCGCTTGAAAACATGTTTGCAACGTCGGGCGAAGTCAAAGAACTGCCGATCGTTATCAAGGGTGACGTGCAGGGTTCTGTCGAAGCTCTTATCGGTACCCTGCAAAAATTGGGTAACGAGGAAGTCAGCGTCCGTGTTCTGCATAGTGGCGTTGGCGGGATTAACGAATCGGATGTCACGCTTGCTCGTGCATCGAACGCGCTGATCATTGGCTTTAACGTTCGTGCCAACCAGCAGGCTCGTGAACAGTCCCGTCGTGACAACGTGGATATTCGCTATTATTCGATCATCTATGATGTTGCAGACGATATTAAAAAGATGCTGTCGGGCATGCTGTCACCGGAAGTTCGCGAGAAATTCCTGGGTTACGCAGAAATCCGCGACGTCTTTACAATTTCGGGCAACAAAATTGCTGGTTGTATGGTTACCGAAGGTACGGTCAAACGTGGTGCGGGTGTTCGCCTGCTTCGCGACAATATCGTGATCCATACGGGCGATCTGTCGACATTGCGCCGCTTCAAGGATGAAGTAAAAGACGTCCGCGAGGGCTATGAATGTGGCATGTCGTTTGCCAAGTATAATGATCTGCAGGTCGGCGATATGATCGAGTGCTTCGAGCAAGAGGAGATCGCCGTCGAACTTTAAGACGGTGGATTGACAATATGGCGAAGCAACCGGCCAAAGCACCAAGCCAGCGACAGTTGCGCGTGGCGGAGGAAATCCGCCAGGCCCTGTCGCGAGCGCTTGAGCGTGGAGACATTTACGACCCGGAACTGACCCGGCGCCCGGTAACCATTACCGGCGTCAGTCTGAGTCCGGACATGCGTAATGCTATGGTATCCTTTACGCCACTTGGCGGGGGCGAGGTGGAAACCTCGCTTAAGGCGCTGACGCGCCAGAAGGGCCATCTGCGTAATCATGTGGCGCATACAGTTCATATGAAATACGTACCGGCATTGCGATTTATTGAAGACAAAAGTTTCGATGTCGCCGACCATATTGGTGCCCTCCTGCGTGACCCACATGTCGCACAGGATCTTGCCGCCGATCCGTCGGGCGACCCTGAGAATGAGGAAGACTGATGGCGCGTCGGCGTCGCGGTAGAAGCATTAACGGCTGGCTGGCTGTCGACAAACCGCTTGAGATCACGTCTTCGACGGTGGTCAACAAGGTGCGTCGTTTGCTTGATGCAGCAAAAGCCGGTCACGGCGGGACACTTGACCCGCTGGCGACAGGTGTACTGCCGATTGCCTTTGGCGAAGCAACAAAAACTGTTGCCTATGTCATGGATGGCAGCAAAAGTTATCGTGTAACGCTGAAATTCGGCGAAGCACGCAGCACGGACGATGCCGAAGGCGACGTTATCGCCACATCGGATCATCGTCCGGACGCAGAAGAAATCAAGGCTGTGCTGGGTGAGTTTACGGGCGAAATCCAGCAGGTGCCGCCAAAGTTTTCGGCGATCAAGGTCAATGGCAAACGTGCCTATGATCTTGCGCGTCGCGATGAAGACGTGGTGCTTAAACCACGTCCGATTCTGATCAAGGATCTTCGACTGGTCGATATGCCGGATCGCGATCATGCCGTTTTCGAAGTTATTTCGGGAAAAGGGGCATATATGCGGTCTTTGGCGCGCGATATTGCGCTGCGCCTTGGTAGTGTCGGCTATATATCCGCTCTTCGCCGGACGTCGGCGGGACCGTTTCCTGAAACAAGCTCTATTCCGCTTGAGGAATTGCTTGCCATGGAACCGGATGCGGTGTTGGAGAAATTGCTTCCGGTCGAGACCGCGCTGGACGACATCCCGGCGCTGGCCCTGACCGAAGTCGAAGCGCAGCGGCTTGCTTCTGGCCAACCCGTTGGGTTGTTGGCGGTGGCAAAGCGCAGTTGCCTCGAAACGCCCGTCGTGCAGGACGAAATCGTCTGTGCCATGCTTGATAACCGCGCGGTTGCGTTGGTCGAGATCTGTGGCAGCGAAATTCGACCTGTACGTGTTTTTAATCTCTAAAGGCGAAAGGATGCCCGATGTCGATTACTGCTGAACGCAAAGCCGAGCTGATCAAAGAATATGCTCAGAAAGACGGTGACACCGGTTCCCCTGAAGTTCAGGTTTCAATCCTGACCGAACGGATCAAGAACCTGACCGAACACATGAAAGAACACAAACACGACTTCCATAGTCGTCGTGGTCTTCTCATGATGGTTGGCCAGCGTCGTCGCTTGCTGAAATATCTGCAGCGTAAAGACCAGTCGCGCTACGAAACTGTTATCGAGCGCCTCGGTCTTCGTCGCTAATTTTAAATTGCGGCGGAGTGGTTTATCCTCTCCGCCGTCGTTTTTTTATTGTCCCGAGCGGATCGGGCAACACGGGAAAGCAGGGTCGGATGGGCCGATCTGTTTTGCTTGGTCCGGACCCATTAATTATGCAGCTTTTATGAAAGCCTCATAATTAATGTGTTCGGAACTCGTGTATGACTATCCGGGTCCGCTGAAGGTTTGGAAGAGGAAGAGAAAATAATGTTTAATATCGTCCGCAAGGAAATGCAGTGGGGCAACGCCAAACTGGTTCTGGAAACCGGTAAGGTCGCGCGTCAGGCTGACGGTGCCGTTATGGTTACCTATGGCGAAACTGTTGTTCTGTGTACCGCTGTTGGTGCCAAGTCTCCGCGTCCGGATATCGATTTTTTCCCGATGACCGTGAACTATCAGGAAAAAGCCTTTGCAGCCGGTAAAATCCCGGGTGGCTTCTTTAAGCGCGAAGGTCGTCCTTCAGAAAAAGAAACCCTGGTTTCGCGTCTGATTGACCGTCCGATCCGCCCGCTTTTCCACCCGCAGTACCGTAACGAAACCCAGATCGTTTGTACCGTTCTGTCCCATGACATGGAAAACGATCCGGACGTGGTTGCCATGATTGGTGCCTCGGCGGCGTTGACCATTTCCGGCCTTCCGTTCCTTGGCCCGATTGCTGCGGCACGTGTTGGTTACAAAGACGGCGAATACACTCTGAACCCGTCACCGGAATCGGTTAAAGAAAGCGATCTTGATCTGATTGTTGCCGGTACTCGTGATGGCGTGATGATGGTTGAATCTGAAGCCAGCGAGCTTTCGGAAGAAATCATGCTTGGTGCTGTTAAATTTGGCCATGAACAGTTCCAGTCGGTTCTCGACCTGATCATTGATCTGGCCGAAGACGCTGCCAAAGAGCCGCGTGCCATTGCCGAACTTCCGGATGGCTATGATGCGCTGGCCGCAAAAGTTGCTTCTATCGGCACCGATGCTCTGACCAAGGCTTATGGCCATGTTGTCAAACAGGAGCGTTCTGCTGCTATTGCCGAAGCCAAGGCTGAAATCGTTGCCAAACTGGCCAGCGAAGAAATTGCTGACGATCTTAAAGGCAAGATTTCCACGGTTATCAAAAACCTGGAAAAAGACATCGTTCGCGGTGCAATCCTGAAAACCGGCAAACGTATTGACGGTCGTTCGGGTTCGGACGTTCGCCCGATCATTGGCGAAGTTTCGGTCCTGCCGCGTTCGCACGGTTCGGCGATCTTCACCCGTGGCGAGACCCAGGCGCTTGCAGTTGCGACCCTTGGTACCGGCCAGGATGAACAGATCGTTGATGCACTTGACGGTGAATACCGTGAAAACTTTATGCTGCATTACAACTTCCCGCCCTACTCGGTTGGTGAAGCTGGTCGCATGGGTTCGCCGGGACGTCGTGAAATCGGCCATGGTAAACTGGCATGGCGCGCCATTCATCCGTTGATGCCGACCAAGGATCAGTTCCCTTATACGGTTCGTATCGTTTCGGAAGTTACCGAATCAAACGGTTCGTCCTCGATGGCGACTGTTTGCGCAACCTCGCTTGCAATGATGGATGCCGGTGTTCCGCTGGCAACCCCGGTTGCCGGTATTGCCATGGGCCTGATCAAGGAAGACGACGATTTCGCCGTTCTTTCCGACATCATGGGTGACGAAGATCACCTTGGCGATATGGACTTCAAGGTTGCAGGTACCGAAAACGGTATTACCTCGCTTCAGATGGACATCAAAATTACGTCGGTTACCCAGGAAATCATGAAGATCGCTTTGGGCCAGGCCCGTGATGGTCGTCTGCATATTCTTGGTGAAATGTCCAAAGCACTGCCAGAAGCACGTGGTGAAGTTTCGGACAATGCGCCGACCATCACCCAGTTCTCGATCCCGCGCGACAAGATCCGTGACGTTATCGGTTCAGGCGGCAAGGTCATTCGTGAAATCTGCGAAGAAACCGGTGCGAAAGTCGATATCGAAGACGATGGCTCGATCACTGTGGCACATACCGATGGTGCCAAAGGCAAGCAGGCTGTTGATTGGATCAAATCGATCGTTGCAGAACCTGAATTGAACCATATCTATGATGGTAAGGTTGTTAAAGCTGTTGATTTTGGCGCCTTCGTCAACTTCTTCGGTGCACGCGATGGTCTGGTTCATATCTCTGAACTGGCTCAGGAACGCGTCAAACAGGTTTCTGATGTCGTCAAAGACGGCGATGCGGTCAAAGTTAAGGTCATCGGTTTTGATGATCGCGGCAAGATCAAATTGTCGATGAAACGCGTTGACCAGGAAACCGGTGCCGATCTTGAAGCCGGCGACGCTGAATAATCTGATCTGATATACCGGACGGCGATAATAATAACACGCCGTCCGGGTTCCAAATGCGATGCTTGGGGCATCGCTGGCGATGAAAAGCCGAACGGGAGAGACGAATTTGAAAGCCCTTAAACCGCTCGTCATGTCGGGAAAAGAGGTCTTGCCGCTGGTTGAAGGTGGCAAGGGCATCGCTGTTACAACGGGTAAAAGTTCCGGCGCATGGGCAGCTGCTGGTGGCATCGGGACGTTTTCCGCCGTCAATGCCGACTCCTATGACAAAAATGGCAATATGGTTCCGGTTGATTACATCGGAAAAACCCGTGGTGAACGCCATCAGGAACTGATCGCCTATGGTATTCGTGGCGGTATTGCTCAGGCACAGATTGCGCATGAAGTTCGCGGCGGCGAAGGCCGCCTGCATATGAACGTTCTGTGGGAAATGGGTGGCGCCGAAGAAATTCTGCGCGGCGTGCTTGAAGGGACCAAGGGTCTTGTTCATGGCGTGACCTGTGGGGCTGGCATGCCCTATAAAGTGGCGCAGATCGCCGCCCAGTATAGCGTGTATTATTACCCGATCGTTTCGTCGTCACGTGCTTTCCGCGCATTGTGGCTGCGTGCGTATAAGAAAACTCCGGAATGGCTGGGCGGTGTGGTCTATGAAGATCCATGGCTTGCCGGTGGCCATAATGGGCTATCAAATTCCGAAGATCCTTTGGTTGCTGAAGACCCGTTCCCGCGTGTCGCAGAACTTCGGACCTATATGAATTCGGTCGGTTTGCATGATGTTCCGATCATCATGGCCGGTGGGGTTTGGTTCCTGCGTGATTACGAAGACTGGCTCGACAATCCGGAAGTCGCACCTGTTGCATTCCAGTACGGGACTCGTCCGCTTCTGACCAAGGAAAGCGAGATTTCCGAAGAATGGAAAAATCGTCTTCTGTCGTTGCAAGACGGTGATGTTTCGCTGCATAAATTCAGCCCGACCGGTTTCTATAGCTCGGCCGTTCGCAACGATTTTCTCGAAGATTTGCATCAGCGTTCCGACCGTCAGGTCCGTTATTCACGTGCCGCAGAAGCCGATCTGCATGTTGGCATTCCGTTGGGCCGTCGTGGTCGTCCGATCTATGTTCGTGAAGACGATGCTGACAAGGTTCGGGCATGGCTTGCCGCGGGTTATACCGAAGGCATGGCAACCCCGGACGAGACCATGGTCTTTGTCACACCTGAAAGTGCGCTTGGCATCAAGAAAGATCAGATCGACTGCATGGGTTGTTTGTCGCAATGTGCGTTTTCGAATTGGGAACAGAACGAAGGCACCACCGGCAAGCGCGCCGATCCGCGTTCATTCTGCATCCAGAAAACCTTGCAGAACATTGCACATGGTGCCGCGGTTGATCATGAACTGATGTTTGCCGGTCACAACGCCTATAAATTTGGTCAGGATCCGTTCTATGCCAACGGTTTCGTCCCGACGGTCAAACAGCTGGTTGATCGGATTGCGACTGGCGACTAGGCCAATAAATTAGACGCAGATTTCAAAAGGGCCGGTATTTCCGGCCCTTTTTTAATGGGCAGCGGGTCAGTTAACGCTTTGGGATGGTATGATTGGAGTTGATCAAAATCAAAGAAAGACGCGTAGAGGTTCCCTAATATACGCTTGGATTTAATCGGGAACCGGAACGTAACCGGGCCCGGAATGCGTATGAAGGGACAATTTCATGACGACCAACCCGCGTCCATATACCCATGCTCTGAACCGTTTGAAAGAGGCCAGATTGCGTCCGACCCGTCAACGTTTGGCATTGGCCCGTTTGCTGTTTGACAATGGCCATCGCCATATCACAGCCGAACAGCTTCATTCCGAGGCGATGACCCAGAATATCAAGGTGTCGCTGGCAACGGTTTACAACACGTTGCACCAGTTTACGGATGCCGATCTTTTGAACGAAATCGTCATTGATTCCGGTCGGTCGTATTTCGATACCAATACCAGCCCGCATTATCATTTCTATTGCGAGGAAGATGGTATGTTGTGCGATATTCCCGCCGATGCGGTCCAACTGGCGCGTATTCCGAATATGCCGCGCGGGACTGAGCTGGAATCTGTTGATCTGGTGTTCCGCCTGCGGCGCCAGTCGGCACGTACTGTTGCTGCTTGATTGAACGTAACCGGTGTTTTTCGACCGTGATATGGCGTGAATATAGCCACACGGTAACAGGGAAATGACGGACTGATGAAAACCACCCTGAAAGGTGGAAAACGTCCCTTCAGTGCTTGACGGGTGTGGTTTCAAAGACAAATACAGAAGCGGTGGTGCCAATAGGGACCGCCGCATTTTTGTTGGTATCCCCTAGCGGACCGACAATGCCTTCTTAGACCAGAATGAAAAAAAGGAAGCCCATAATGGTGCTTAAGGGAACACGTACCGAGCAACATCTTCGCGCGGCATTCGCGGCCGAGGCGCAGACCAATCGCCGTTATCTTTATTTCGCACAGCAGGCGGATATTGAAGGTTATACAGAGGTCGCCGAAATGTTCCGGGCGGCCGCCGAAGCCGAAACAGGTCATGCTTTCGGGCATCTTGAATTTCTTGAACAGGTTGGGGATCCGGCGACAGGCCAATCCATCGGAACCACGCGCCTTAATCTTGAAGCAGCATTGATCGATGAAAAAAACGAGGCCGAAAACCGGTATCCAGAAATGGCGCGCGCGGCACGTGAAGAAGGTTTTGACGACATCGCTGATTGGTTTGAAAGCCTTGCACGCGTCGAAGCGGCACATGCAAGCCGGATGGAACGTGCGCTTAACGAATTTGGCAATTCCCGATAATGCATCCGCATTTTGCGGTCCTGGTGTTTTGGCGGTGTCTTTGCCACATTCCCGATACAGGAAAAGTGCATGTTTATTGTTTCATTGACCTACAAGGTGCCGCTTGATCAGATCGATGCCCATTTGGCCGAACATGTTGAATGGTTAAAGGCCGGATATGCCAGAGGTGTCTTTATTGCGTCAGGGCGCAAGATACCGCGCGACGGCGGGATTATCATGGCTGGTGGTGATCGTGATCGATTGCAAGAAACCTTGAAAGGCGATCCTTTCCATCGTCATGATCTTGCCGATTATGTCATCACAGAATTCGAACCGAGCATGACAGCAAACGGCTTTGAACGTATGGCCGGGATATAGGCCAAAATCTGGGGTTAAAGCCCAAGGTTCCAGATTGGCCGTCAAACCAAACAGAATCCGGAAAAGATATCTATATTTCCGGGCCGGATAGTCGGTTTTACTGGGCAGCCATCAGGTTTGTATCTTTGCTGTCGGTGACGGTGCCGCGCAGCACGATATGACGTTGCCCGAGCGAGTTGTGTTCAACCTCGCCATCGACCTGATAAACATCGCGTAAAAGATCACGATTGATGACGTCTTCGCTGCGTCCGAATGTCACCATTTTGCCGTTGGCAATTGCCAAGGCATGATCACAATAATGCAGAGCATGGTTGAGATCGTGAATGGCAATCAGGACGATCATCTTTCGGTTTTGGGCAATATTGCGCATGAAGGTCAGGACCTCCATCTGGCGATGCAGATCAAGGGCCGAGGTCGGTTCATCCATCAGAAGAATTTTTGGATCGCGAATGAGTGTTTGGGCGATTGCAACCAATTGGCGTTGACCGCCACTAAGCTCGCCAAGATTACGCGCCGCAAGGTCGGATATGCGAAGGGCCGCCAGAATATCATCGATCCGGGTCAGTTCATCAGCCCGAACGCGAAGCGACGATCCTTGTTTGGCCGCCAAAATTACCGATTCATAAACCGACAGAACCGCATTTGACCCTGTATCCTGTGGCATATAGCAGATCGTATTGCGGTTATAATCCTGTGTTTCGACATGGACCTGGCCTGTGCCCTTGGCAAGACCGGCGATGCGCTTGAACAGGCTTGATTTACCGGCCGCATTCGGGCCGATCACAGCGGTTAACCCGCCACCGGTCAGAACAGGGGTGGTGACACCGGAAACCACATAGGTACGGCCATAGCGCGTCCCAAGGTCTTCAAGCCGAAGTGTTACCAAGATTTCCTCCTGCTTGCGAAAATCAGCGAGAAAAAGAACGGCACACCGACAAGTGCGGTAATCACACCAATCGGAAGGATCGCACCGGGAATGATCAGTTTGCTCAGCACGGATGTTGCCGACAGGATCAAAGCTCCACACAGCACCGAGGCCGGCAGGAAGAAACGTTGATCTTCGCCGACCAGCATACGCGCAATATGCGGCCCGACCAGACCAATAAAGCCGATGGTGCCGACAAACGATACCGGAATTGCCGCCAGAAGACTGACGAGCAACATGGTCTTAAGGCGCAGTGATTGGACATTCACTCCAAAGCTTTCGGCCTTGGCATCGCCAAGACGAAGGGCGGTCAGTGCCCATGCCTGTCGGGTGAAGAGCGGCAGGGCAATGGCGACGGCAATGGCGGTAATGGCGACTTTTGACCAGGTCGCTTTGACCAGACTGCCCATTGTCCAGAAGACAACAGCGGCCAGTGCCTGTTCGCTGGCAAGATATTGCAGCAAAGCCAGCAGCGCATTGAAGGTAAACACCAGCGCAATGCCAAGCAGAACAATGGTTTCAACCGTTACACCGCGCATGCGGCTGAAAAAATGAATGATCAGGGCGGTTGCCATCGCCATGATAAATGCATTGATCGGAATGATGAATTCAACAAAAGCTGGCAGAATCGCAACCCCAAGAACCAGCGCCATTGCCGCGCCAAACCCTGCTGCGGCGGAAATGCCCAGTGTAAACGGGCTGGCCAGCGGATTGGCAAGAATGGTCTGCATCTGTGCGCCCGCCGTTGAAAGGGCTGCACCAACGGTCAGTGCCATCAGGGCAACCGGCATGCGGATTTCCCAAATCACAACGCGTAATTGGTCGCTAACATCGGATGGGTTCAACAGGGCAAAGATCACATCACGAAGCGGATAATTGGCCGGCCCGGTTGCCAGATCGACGGCAAAGGACAGGAACAGGGCAATTGTCATGCCGCTTAGGATCAGGATACGACGCAAGGAGCGCGCTTTGTAATGCGCGCTCCCGGTCAGGTTTTTGGTTTGTTCAACGGTCATGGAAATCAGTTCTGATCGTCGATGGAAATGAAGTAGCCCGGCTGATAATCAATCGGCAGGAAACGTTCATGCAGTTCGCGGAACGAGCTTTCCGGATTGATATCGGCAAACAGGTCCGGGTGGAACCATTTGGCCATCTGTTCGATCACGACGAACTGATAGGGGCTGTTATAGAACTGATGCCAAACCACGTGGATATTGTGGTTTTTGGTGGCTTTGATATCGCGAAACGCCGGGCGTTCCGTCAGACCCACCAATTTGCGTTTGGCTTCTTTCATATCGGCACCCGGGCCAACAGGCACCCAGCCCATACCGGGTGCATATGCTTCCCAATCACCGCCGGTGCCAACAAACTGGTCTGGATCGCTTGCAACAACCTGTTCCGGATTGATTGTGCCAAAGGTGCCCGGAATGATATCGGCGGCAATGTTCTTGCCACCGGCAAATTCAACCATTTTCCCGAAATTTTCGTTGCCAAACGACATGCAGCATTCATCGGAATAACCCGCAGCACGTTCGATAAAGACGTCAGGTTTTTTCGGGTCAGCCTTGGCCAGGCGATCAGTAATCAGCTTGATATGGTCGGCACGGAATTTGATGAATTCTTCGGCGCGTGCTTGCAGACCGGTTAACTGACCCAGAATACGCATGCTGGTTTCGGTATTCTTCATCGGTGATTCGCGGAAGTCGATATAGATCAGCGGAATGCCAACCGCGGCGAGTTTTTTATCAAGGCTGGCGTCTTCGGTAGCACCCTTGGATTCAAGGTTCATCACAACGACATCTGGGTTAAGCGATATTGCCTGTTCGATATCAAATGTGCCGTCCTTGATACCGCCAAAGGTCGGCAGGCTGTCAATCGCCGGATATTTGGCGGCGTAAAGGCCATAACCTTGTGGGTCGGCCTTTTTCAGGTCATCGCGCCAACCAACGACTCGTTTGAACGGATCTGCGCTATCAAGCGTCGCAAGACCATAAATCAGGCGGCCTTCGCCAAGGATAAGTTTTTCAGCCGGAACTTTGACGTCGATCTGACGGCCCGTAACATCCGTGATTTTGATGGTTTCTGCGGCATGAACGGTCCCCGCGACCATGAATGCAACGGCAGCAATAGCGCCAAAAATTTTCATCCCCGTACCTTTTTTTAGGATTGCCTGACGGCGGCATTATCATTTATTGAGAATGCAAATCAATCTTTTTTGCATTTATTGCATAATTTTCAGGTTGATGGATATCCGTGCCGGTATCGGTTGGGTTGGGCGGGTTTGCACCTTAATATGTAATTCATAGTGACCGTGTCCGAATATCAGGGGTGACTGGACCAAAATGACGCAATCAGGCAATTTCAATCTGCGTGACGAGATCAGGGAATATTGGTCGATGCGGGCCGTGACCTTTGATGATCAACCAGGGCACGAAATTTTTTCCGATCAGGAACGTTTGGCTTGGCACGATTTGTTTCGCCGTCATCTGGGCGATGGGGTGCTTGGTAATGGAACGGTTAGACGCGCGCTTGATCTTGCCAGCGGAACCGGCGTTATCAGCCATTTGCTGCATGATCTGGGCTTTGACGTAACCGGCCTTGATTGGTCGGAAGCGATGCTGGCCAAGGCGCGGGACAAGTCGAAATTACGCCAGTCAAATATTCGGTTTCTTTTAGGGGATGCCGAAAATACGTTTGAAGATGATGATAGTTACGACGTGATTGTGACCCGCCATCTGGTTTGGACGCTGGTTGATCCCGCCATGGCCTTTGCCGAATGGTTGCGGGTTCTAAAACCCGGTGGCAAGCTTTTGATTGTTGATGGGGATTTCGTTTCACCGACCTGGATGAGTACGCTGAACAAGACGATGGCCAACCTTTTACACGCCATCGGATTAAAGCGTGTGATTGATGAAACGCCGCAGATTAAAACCCATCGGGATATTCTGGCGCGCGTGCATTTTTCCCAGGGTGCCCGGGCCGATGCGGTTTGTGAAATGTTGAAATCGGCCGGGTTTGATCCGGTAACGACTGATTTTAACATGCGGCAAATTCATCGTGCCCAGTCAAAGCATCTTGGCCTTGCCAAGGGGTTGGAACGCGGGGCACAGCATCGTTATGCCATCTGTGCGATCAAGCCATAAACTGGCGGTAAATCACCAAATCAACGGGATCTGAAGACCGGTATCATGATCGGCCATTTATTTATATCTGGGCGAGCTTGATACTGATGTCGGTTTTGACCGAATTGGCAAGAAAGCAGGCGTCATGTGCTGCGTGGTGTAACTCGGCTTCGACCTTGGGCGAAGGCGCTGTGCCGGTATATGTGACCTTTGGGCATAGTTCGACCCGGGTGACGAGGGTTTTGCTATCTTGCTTTTCCATCACACCATTTGCGCTATCAACATAGCTGTCGACGACAAATTTCTTGCGGGATGCAAAATCAAGAAAGAACAGCATATGGCAGCTTGAAAGTGCGGCGACATAGGCTTCTTCAGGATCGACATTTTCTTCAATCGAATAGGGCAGCGGTACGACATGGGGCGATGCGGAGGCGGGGACTTCGGCACCACCATCAAAACGCCAGATGTGACCGCGGCTGTAACGGCGATCGGTAAAGGTGGCACCGTCGCGCTTCCATGTGACTTCTGCGCTAAAACGGCTCATTACGGTTCTCCGATGTCGTTGGCTTGGACAAGGTTGCCTGATGTGATTCCGATATGGGTCATAAGGATCGAAACTGCGTGTTCGACATTACCATCGGCACAGGCGTTCAAAAGGGCTTCGTGTTCTTTGTAAAATGCAGTGCGCGACCAGGAACCTTTGGGCTGACGGTAGTAGGACCGCCGAGCTTCGCGGCGCAAATCCATAATCATCTGCACCAGACGGGGATTGTTGCACGGCGCATACAGGGTTTGGTGAAACGCGATATCAAGTTCTTCGATGGTTGACGGGCTGTCTTCTTCTTGCAGGTCTTCGTTCAGGCGGCGCGCCTTGCGCAAATCGCGCGGGACCAAATGCGGGATCGCAAGGCTAAGCGCCATTGCTTCTAGCGAGATCCGAATCTGCGATAAATTTCGGACTTCCTTGGCACTTAGGCCATTAACCGCCAAACTGCGATCAGATCGTTTGGTCAGAAGTCCATGGGTCAGAAGTCGTTCCAATACCTGGCGTATGGGTTGGCGGCTAACACCAAATCGTTCGGCCAGCATTTCCTGTTTAAGGACTATGCCGGGGCCAAGGATGCCAGTTTCGATTTCATCCTGAAGGATTTTAGTAATTTCATTTGTATCCATGGATCCAAAGTTAGGAAAAAGCAGCTAGGAGTCAAGCAAAGACAGGGTGTGACAACGCGGCGATATGGTTTCGTTCTGTATTGGTTCAGGATTGGTTTTGGGGGCATCCATGATGTGTGTTCATACCGATGACCTTCCATGGCCAAGTTTTGGGCGGCTGGTGATGGCAGGTATCGGGTTTGATCTTGGCTGGTTTGTTTCGTTTATTCGGCGGGAATGGTCTGTATCAGGGCGGCATTGGTGGGGGCGGTTTTGATAACAAAATCGATCACCCGGTCAATGGCACCATCGATATCTTCGTTTAATATGCCGTGGCGATCAGAATTCAGGATTTGGATGTCGATATCGCTGCAATTGGTGGCATGGCGTTTGATCAGGGTGGCGCTGGCTGGGTCGACAACCTGATCGTTATCACCCTGCAAGATCAGGGTTGGACAGGCAATATCAGGCAGGCGGTCGCGCATTTCGGCAACCGCCTGACGCAGGTTATGAAGACCGCCAATTGGAATGTTGCGGTAATTGATTTCGGGATGTTCCGATTCATTTAACCGGAAGCTAAGCCGTTCCTGTGCCGAGGGCACCCACCCCATCAATTTGTTGGCGCCATAAAGCAATGGCACAAACATAAGGTTGCGGTTGCGGAATTTAAGCGGCGTCGATGCCATCACAAGCCCGGCAAGCTTTTCGGGCTGATCGGCGGCCAGAATGGCCGATAACGCCCCGCCGGTTGAAAAGCCGACAATAATGACATTGTCGCAAAACGCCGACAGGATTTCATAACTGTGCCGTACCGATGCAAGCCAGTCTGTCCATGGGCGCTTTTGTAATTCATGGGGGGATGTACCATGCCCGGCAAGGCGAACCCCCAGAACAGCGTAATTTTTTGCGGCAAGACGATCACCAAGGGTGCGAAGTTCAGCCGGGGATGCCAAGAAACCATGAACGACGAGAACACCAGTGGTGAAATGGTCGCTTCCATTGGGCAGCAGCAAATAAGGGCGGCTGTCGGCGGTGGCGGTTTCTTGTTGGTTGATCGCGGCATATTTCGGTTTTTGATATTTCGCGCGGTTCCATTGCCATGCCCGGATTTCATCGTCAAACCGGCGTTTGGCGAAATCGCGCGGGGTCAGGTGATCGATGTCGCCACGCGCCTTTTCCAATGCGGTCCATGCCGTATGGATCGGAGCCATTTCATTGGCATAGACCATGATCGGGTTATCCATGCGAATTTGGTCAAAGGTGGCTTCTTGTTGCAGTTTTGGCAGGAAACAATATTTGCCTTCGGACCGCGCAATCAGTCCAAGCCGTACCGCAGCATCAATATATTCGCGAATTTGCGGGCATTTCAGATCCAAGATGCCGACGTAATCGGCCGGGTTACGCATGCCACGATGTAGATGGATTTCTTCGGCCTGCTGGACGTTTTTGATGGCCAGATAAAGGGTCCGGTCAAAATGGGCGATGTCGACTTCGGTGACACCATCGGCAAGCCACATCATGATCAGTCTGGATGCCAAATGGCTGACGTTTAGGGTCAGATTGGAATACATCACCGACATGCAATGATCACGAAGCGGACGAATATGACGGTTGATGGCATATTGTGTGATGCGATCTGGAATTCTTTTCAGTGTTTTGGTCGGACGGAACAGGTCATCGATACAGGTCGCCGTTTGTATGCGATGGGCCAGCATGCGCCGATCAATCCAGTTATATTGTCGGCGTGGGTCAACCGGCTTGCCAAGGCGGATATCCATATCAGTCTGACGAAACAGCAAATTGCTTTCAACAATCAGTTCTTCGGCAACCTTGGGGCTAAGCCCGCCGGCAAACAGATCCGCCCCGCGCGCCAAAAGGTTTTGATCAACGCGTAAGGGGTGGAAGGTAATATTGGCCGGGAACATCAGGGTTGGTTTTGCAATGGCGATCTTGAGTTTTTCAGGTGTGGTATCGATGGCCGTGGCCCAACGATCAAGTTCGTCGTGGTGGCCTTTATCAAGCAACATCGAAAGCCCAACCTTAAAGCCGTCAATGCATAATCCCAACAGGGCGGCACCGGTGTGATGGGCGCGACGTTGATCCGCACTTCGGGAATAGATACTGTAATCGGGGCGTTTGGGATGGGGACGTTCGGCTTCAAGAACGCGACGGTCTTTGACCATGCCGCCTTCGGGGAAAACGACGACTTTGCCGCCCCGTAAAATTTCCTCGGCCAGAAATGGTAACAGGCGTTCATAATCGTTGGGCACACCGCCAAGCGCACGAAGATAGCGCGAAAAGGTGTTGTCCTCGGCAAAGAATTCGCCCGACGCGATGGACCGGCAAAACACCCCGGTTTCAAGCGCGATCAGATATTGCGGAATAAAGGTTTCAAACCGGGCGAAATGGTTGAACATGAAAATGTCGCCCTGGGACAGATGATCACGGTCGCCATGCATCTTGATGTTGATATGGACTTTGGCGCGTAATGCGCTCATGGCCCTTATCGTCCATTCGCAGGTCTGATTTCGGATCGCAAATTTTTCGCGTTCGATTTCTCGAAAATTCTGATGCATGGGTGACGGTGCCTCAAAGGCATATGTGCCGTATTAATTGGCGTTATGATTGAATGCGGTTGTTTCGTTGTTGATAAATATGTGGTGCTAGACTGGATTTTGGAAGGCCGATTGCACGTTTGTGGCGAACAATCTGTGGCACGTCTTTTTGTGTATCTCTATAATCGGCTGTGCCTTTCAAATTACGGCTGTTTGCAAATCAGTGGTCCATCCGCCCAGGCATGGCCCCCCCGAACAACATGATCCTGCCCCATCATGAGAATTGGAAATCCTGTGTGCCCACCGGTCCCCGAAACGCCAGAAGACCGTAATAACTCGCCTGAAAGTGCGCCATCTGAAATGCCGGATACGTCCGATATATCCAAATCCATTTTTCGGGATCGCAATTTTGTTCTGTTTCTGATTGGGCAATGCATCACCACCCAAGGGCTGTGGATTCAAAAAATTGCGATGTCCTGGTTGGCGTGGACATTGACCGGATCGGCATTTTGGACCGGGTTGATTGCAGCCCTTAATTTTGCCCCTGCTTTTTTGTTGGGACCGATATTTGGCGTTATGGCGGATCGGGTTGATCTGCGTCGAACGGCGGTGGTGCTGAACCTGATGATGACAGCAACAGCGTTCTTGTTGATGGGGTTGTCGATTGCCGGGCAAATCAATTTGTTTTGGATGTTGGTTCTGGCCGGGGTTAATGGGGTACTGGGCAGTGCGATGACGCCAATACGGCTTTCGCTGGTGCCGGTTATTGTCCCGCGCGAATTCATGAGCCGCGCATTGACCTATGCCGCGATGAATTTCAATATTTCCCGTTTGGTCGGCCCGGCGGTGGGCAGTGTTGTCATTGCCACATGGGGCACGGGTGCGGCTTTTATGATCAATGCGTTAACCTATATTCCGATGATTTTTGTCTTGGCCACGGTGCGCATTCATGTTGAACGGGCACCAGATGCCAAAAGCAGGCGGGTTTTCGCAGCTCTTGTCGATGGTGCAAATTATGCCATTCACCATCGGGTGATCCGCTCGGTTCTGGCTCTGTCATGTTTTGTGGCATTGGTCGGTACCGGCATGGTCGAACTGTTGCCGGTGTTTGCCGAGGCGGTCTATGATCGCGGTGTCACCGGGCTTGGCATGTTGGCATCGGCAAGTGGTGTTGGTGCGGTGGCCTCGGCCTTTATGTTATCGCGTGTCAAATCCGATCCGGCCCATTTTCAACGGATATCGATCATCGGCGCCTTTGCTGCGGGATGTGGCATGGTGGGGCTTGGCTTTGCCCCTTGGTACGAACTGGCGGTGGTTCTGGTTGCGGTGACGGGTTTTGGCCTGACCGCAGTCGGGGTCGGGTCGCAGACGGCCTTGCAATTGACTGTGGATAATAAGTTGCGCGGGCGCGTCATGAGTTTTTGGAGTGCGACAACCTTTGGCGGAATTGCATTGGGCGGGACCATGTTGGGCGCAATATCCGAGGTCGGGAAAATTCAATATACCGCACGTGGATCGGGGGTTTTGATCCTGTGTGCGGCGATTACCGGACTTTGGCGATTACGTCGAATTGGTGCAATGGATGTGAAGCCTGCCACAGAAACGTCTAATTGATCGTGTTTTTCAGGGCGCTTTGTAAACGCTTGTTTAAAACTCGTCGGGTTAGGGTGCCTGATCATGCCTTTTGGGGGAACTTCGCATGCGGTTGGCTTTCGTCATCGGACTTTGTGTGCTTTTGTCTGGATGTTTTGCATCGGCAAGTACCCCAAAACCCAATGCCAGCCTTGGAAATGATCAAGTTTCGACGGTTACGAATATTAGCCTGCCATCATCGCGGTTAATTCCCTTCGCCCCGACAGACGAATTTCTGCAATGTGTCCCTTATGCCCGTGCCGTTTCCGGGATCGCGATTTATGGAGATGCATGGACATGGTGGGGGCAGGCGAAAAACGCTTATCAACGTGGCAAGCAGCCAGAAGTTGGGGCGGTTTTGACGCTTAAGAAAACATCGCGTTTGAAATATGGCCATGTCGCCGTGGTATCGGCCATCCTCGACAGTCGCCGGATCATGGTCAATCATGCCAATTGGGGCAGCAATTCACGGACACGTGGCAAGGTGCATTACCGCCAGCCAGTTGTCGATGTATCGCCAAACAATGACTGGTCCCAAGTCCGGATGATGAACACCATTGGGACGTTTGGCCGGGTTTACCCAGCGCATGGCTTTATCTATCAGCCCCGCGAAACGGCCGAAGCCAACTGAATTTCCCGATATTGTTTCCATGAAAACCTGGTGAAGGCACGCAAGTTGGCGGCCTTCGTCAATTTGTCTATGTAGACAAAACGCACTATTTGGCAGCACTAGATTTCCAAAGATTTTGTCAGGTGGCCGTGATGGGGCCAAGTGCTGCGAACAGGGTTGTGTCGCTATCTTGTTCGGGGTTTGGCGTGGTCAGGCACTTTTCCCCGTAAAGTACGAATTGGCCTTGGCGATGACCGTTGCCTTTGCCGGTTTTCATGATTTTATAGATAATTAGTAAACGCGGAATTGTCGATAAACATTGATGCGTCTCAATGTTGTGCAGTGCGGTAGGGATTAGAACTTTTTTATCCTTCCCAAAGTGAGCGACGCCAATGTTTGATCAAAAGACTGCTGTGGATGACGTGCCGGTTAATCCAGATCGTTTGCAAACAGATCCGCAGCAAGGTTTGTCAGCACAAGAAGCCGAAAAGCGGATTGTTGAATTTGGCGAAAACCGATTGCCGGAAAATGAAACCAGCGTATGGCGGAAACTTGCGGGTTTTTTCTGGGGGCCGATCCCCTGGATGATCGAGATTGCGGCCATATTATCCGCTGCGGTGCAGCATTGGTCGGATTTTGCGATCATTTTGGTCATGTTGTTTTTGAATGTCGCGGTTGGATTTTGGCAGGAATACAAGGCCGGCAATGCGATTGCAGCGCTAAGACAGCGGTTGGCACCCGAAGCACGTGTTCGCCGTGATGCCACATGGGGGGATATTCCGGCATCCGGTCTGGTGCCGGGGGATATTATCCGTTTGAAACTTGGCGATATTATTCCTGCGGATGTGCGGCTGATTTCCGGGGAATATTTGCGTGTTGATCAATCTGCCCTGACAGGCGAGTCGCTTGCGCTTGATAAAAAGGTCGGAGACATTGCCTATTCCGGTTCAATTGCCCGTCAGGGGCAGATGGATGCGATCGTGACCGCAACCGGTATGGCGACCTATCTTGGTAAGACAGCGCGCTTGGTGCAGACGGCGGGCAAGGCATCGCATTTCCAGCGTGCCGTGCTGCGCATTGGTAATTTTCTGATTTTGGTGACGATTGGATTGATCGCACTGATCATGACGGTTGCGCTGTATCGTGGTGATCCGATCACAGAATCGCTTCTTTTTGCATTGATTCTTGCGGTCGCGGCCATTCCGGTTGCGCTGCCAACGGTTTTGTCGGTGACGATGGCCGTGGGCGCCGAAAAACTGGCCAAAATGAAGGCAATCGTATCGCGCCTTGTCTCGATCGAAGAAATGGCCGGTATGGACATTCTGTGTTCGGACAAGACCGGAACGCTGACCCAAAATCGTTTGACCGTGGGGGCACCTGTTCTTATCGGCGGGGCCTCGCAAGACGATATTTTGCGGATGGCAGCACTGGCTTCCGAAGCCGACAGCCATGACCCTATTGATTCAGCGATTTATGCATCCCTTGGCAACACGGATGCCCTTGTGGGGTATGACGTTGTTTCATTTCGGCAATTTGACCCGGTTCGTAAACGGGCAGAGGCAATCATTGCTCATGACGGATTAAAGTTTCAGGTGGCCAAGGGCGCGCCGCAGGCGATCCTTTCATTGCTGCTAAACGGCGAAGGCAAGGATATTACCAGCCTGACCGAATATGCATCGGTGATGAAGGCAATTGACGAAATGGCAAAGCGTGGCTTTCGCGCGCTTGCTGTTGCGCAAACAGATCAAGCAGGTAAATGGCAATTCATTGGTTTGCTGTCCTTGTTTGACCCCCCGCGCGAGGACGCAGCCGCGACAATTGCCGAATTGCGCGCCAAAGGTGTCGATGTCCGCATGATTACCGGGGATCACGAGGCCATTGGCCGTGAAATCGCCGGGCAGCTTGGCTTGGGTCAAAAGATTTTACCCGCTGACGAGGTTTTCGATGAAGATGATCGTCCGCGCAATTCGCAGGCGATTGAGCAGGCTGATGGGTTTGCCCGCGTTTTTCCCCAGCATAAATATGCGATTGTGCGTGAATTACAGGACCGTGGCCATATCGTTGGCATGACCGGCGATGGTGTGAACGATGCCCCGGCGTTAAAGCAGGCTGATATCGGTATCGCCGTGTCGAATGCGACGGATGCTGCACGTGCAGCAGCGGATCTTGTCCTGACAGCACCCGGTATTTCGGTGATTACGTCGGCCATCGAAGAATCGCGGCGTATTTTCGGGCGCATGAACAGCTATGCGACGTTCCGTATTTCGGAAACGATCCGGGTTTTGCTGTTTATGACGATCTCGATCCTGGTGTTCAATTTCTATCCCGTGACGGCGGTGATGATCGTGTTGCTGGCGTTGCTGAATGATTTTCCGATCATGATGATCGCCTATGATAATGCCGATGTTGCGCCGCGCCCGGTGCGCTGGAATATGGCCAATACCCTGACGATGGCCTGCTTGCTGGGTGGTATCGGGGTGGTGTCGTCTTTTGGTGTGTTATGGGTGGCTGATGTCTGGCTGCATTTGCCGCCTCATGAAGTTCAGGCGTTGGTGTTTCTTAAGCTTTTGGTGGCCGGGCATCTGACGATTTATCTGACCCGTCACAAAGGATATTTCTGGCAGAAACCCTATCCAAGTTGGAAGCTGTTTGTCGCGACAGAGACAACACAGGTGATCGGGACGCTTGCGGCCGTTTATGGTTGGTTTGTGCCACCAATTGGCTGGTACCATGCATTGATTGTGTGGGGTTATGCGTTGGGGTGGTTCTTTGTTGCGGGGTGCATCAAGGTCTGGGTTTACAGGCTTTTGACCCATGATCATCCCACGCAGGCCGGGCATCTGGCCCGTGTCGAAGGATGGTTGCATCGCCGTCGGCTTCGCGGGAATCGGTTCCGGAAATAACAACGAAACGGGGCAGCATGTGATGCCGCCCCGCTACAGTGATCTTAAAGTTTGTGTGTTTGGCTTTGTATTAGGTCTTGGCCCTAAGCCTTAAGCGTTCTTTTCGTCGGGCATGTCGGCAAATGCTTCGCGCAGCGCCTGTGACCAGGCTTCTGAAAGTGCCCGAAAAGCCGGATCTTCGGCTTCAATCCGGCGATGTTCGGAAAAGCTGCATGATCCTTCGGGTAGAACCGCAAGATCAAGTGGCATGCCCACTGACAGGTTCGAACGCAGGGTCGAATCCATCGATAGCAATGCTGCCTTTACGCCATCGGCAATCGGGGTTTCCGGTGTGATCACACGATCCAGGATCGGTTTTCCGTATTTGTGTTCGCCGATCTGCAAATAAGGCGTGTCTTCGGTGGCTTCTATAAAGTTGCCTGCGGCATAAATTAAAAACAGGCGCTGTGCCCCGCCCTTGCGTTGCCCGCCGACCATGATTGACGCCGAACTGCTTTCTTTGCGCTGTTCAAGCGTGTCATGATATTTGTGCTGCACTCTTTGCATGGCTTCGCCCATCAGTTCCGCAACACGGAACATGCTTGGTGCGCTAAGCACACAGTCGCCCGGCTTTGTTTCCGGGTCGTCAATCGCTTCTTGCAGGGTGCTCATCACGGCTTGGGTGATGGCAAGGTTCCCTGCGCTCAAAGCGACAATGGCGCGTTCCCCGGGGACGTCCCAGGTGAACATCTTGCGATAGCGCGAAATGTTATCGAGCCCGGCATTAGTTCGGGTGTCTGAAAGGAATACCATCCCTTCATCAAGCATTAAGCCTACGCAGTATGTCATCTTCGATTCTCGAATCCGGCTATTGTTGGGATTGCGCAACGATGACTGTTACATTCAAATCTTCGTTTGCACCACCAGTATGTACGCCCCGTATAGGTGTGGCGATCTGGGCGTCAAGTCCAGACCCCAGCCGGATATAATATTCTGTCGGGCAACAATTGTTTGCCGGATCAAAGCCGACCCAGCCAAGTTCGGGCAAATAAAGCTCGGCCCAAGCGTGGGATGCCTCGTGTGCCAGGCCATCTGAATCGGCAAATAGATAACCGGAAACATAACGTGCCGGAATGCCCAGATGGCGTGCGATCGAAAGCATCACATGCGTATGGTCCTGACAGACACCCTTGCCATCGGCCAGCGCATCGGCAGCCGTGGTGTGGACATGCGTGGCACCGGGTGCGTATTCAATGGCCTTTGAAACGGCAGTTGAAATTTCATGCGCCCGTTCCAAAAGGTTGTCCGGGCTGGTTTTCTTTTCGATCTTGGCGGCGAGTTTGCGAATGGCGGCACTTGATTTTGTGACCGGTGTGGATCGCAGGAAAACAGCCGGAAACGCCCGTTCTTTGTGCCCGCGCAAAACGCCAGTGGTATCGCTGGTTTCGATCTCGCCGGTTACGACAACATCAACGGAATCAACCGGGCCTGTGGCGGTTAATGTGCTGATGGTGTCGCCATTGCCATCGATAAATTCGGAATTGATCACACAGCCCTCGGCCGTGATCGACCAGTTGATGACTTTTTGGCCGTCAAATTGCGACGGGGTCAGTTTCAGGCTTTGCACGATATAGCGTGCAGCGGGCGCAAAGCGATAATGAGTTCGGTGTTCGACAACAAGGCGCATATTATTGTCCCCCGAAATAATAGGTTTCGGCAATTGCCGATGACAGGCTCTGACTTCGCATCAGGAAGTCGGACAGGAATTCATGCAACCCTTGAGCAAAGATTTCCTCCATCTGGCTTTGCGTCAGAAGCGAATAGATTTCAACCGCCTGACTGTGCACTGCTCCGCGTTTGCCATAATGACGGGCTAAGTGTTCCAGATGATTAGTGATCTGTTCGACGCAATGGGCCAATGATCGTGGACTGAAGGGGTTCAGGATCAGGAAATGTGCGATGCGATAGGGGGAATAATCATCGCGATAGACCCAATGAAAGGCCCGCAGCGAAGATGCGGCGCGCAACACGGTTGTCCATTGATAGTTATCGACCCCATCGCCAACCATGCTGGTTTCCGGCAAAAGGACGTAATATTTCACATCCAGCAGACGGGCCGTATTATCAGCGCGCTCGATAAAGGTGCCCAGACGAATGAAATCATATCCGTCATCGCGCAGGATTGTTGAATCGGTTGCCCCGCGGAACAAGGCACCCTGACGTTTGACCCAATCAATGAATTCCGGCAAATCGGTTTTCGCCAGATTATGCATCGGGGTACGACGCAGCTCCATCAGTGCATTGTTCAATGCTTCCCACATCTCAGCGGTGATGGCGGTACGCATTGCACGCGCATTTGCGCGCGCATTTTCAAAGCAATTCAGAATTGATGACGAATTGTCGCGGTTAAATATCAGGTAATCCGTCACTTCGGCCTGACGCAGGGGCATTTCGGGATCATACCCTTGTGCACAGCCAGAAGCCGATAATACAGACGCCCATTCTGACCGGTTACCATCACCGGCGGACGGCATCAGGGCCATGCGATAGCCCATTTCCATCAATCGGGCCATGTTTTCGGCCCGTTCTACATAACGGGACAACCAGAAAAGGTTGTCAGCGGTACGACTAAGCATGTTGTGACCTCCCTTTTCCTAATCCGCCATGATCCAGGTATCCTTGACCCCGCCGCCCTGCGACGAGTTCACAACCAGCGACCCTTCGCGCATCGCAACGCGGGTTAGGCCACCGGGTGTCAGGCGAATATCGTCGCCGACAAGGCAGAATGGCCTGAAATCGACATGACGCGGGGCAACGCCGCTTTCGACAAAGGTCGGGCAGGCCGAAAGTGCCAGCGTTGGCTGGGCAATAAAATCATTCGGATCGGCCTTGATGCGTTCGGCATAGGTTGCCTGTTCTTCCTTGGTCGATGCCGGGCCGACCAACATGCCATAGCCACCCGAACCGTGGACTTCCTTGACTACAAGATCACCAAGGTTTTCCAGAACATATTTCAGGTCATCCGGGTTGGCGCATTTCCAGGTTGGCACATTGTTCAGGATCGGTTCCTGACCCAGATAGAACCGGATCATGTCAGGCACATAGGTGTAGATCGCCTTGTCATCGGCAACCCCGGCACCCGGTGCCGAACAGATAGCAACCCCGCCAGAACGATAGACATTCATCAGGCCGGGAACGCCCAAAACCGAGTCTGGTCTGAAACATAGCGGATCAATATAGGCATCATCGATGCGGCGATAAATCACATCAACCCGTGCCGGGCCCTGTGTTGTGCGCATAAAGACGCGGCCTTCGGATACAAACAGATCCTGACCTTCGACAAGTTCGACACCCATCTGGTCGGCAAGGAAGGAATGTTCGTAATAGGCACTGTTCATCGCACCGGGTGTCAGAACCACGATATTAGGTTCGCGGTCGCATTTTCGGGGTGCGATGCTTTTAAGCGTCTTGTGCAGCATATCCGGATAGCTTTCGACCGGTTCGATCCGTAATTTCGAAAACAGTTCCGGGAACATCCGCATCATGATTTCGCGGTTTTCCAGCATATAGGAAACCCCCGATGGCGTGCGGCAGTTGTCTTCCAGGACATAGAAATCATCGGGACCAACGCGCACGACATCAACACCAACGATATGGCTATAAACCTTGCGCGGTGGGTCAATGCCAATCATGGCCGGTTCAAAGGCGGCATTCCTGAACACCAGATCGGCTGGAACGATCCCGGCCTTGATGATTTCTGCATTGTGATAGACGTCGTACAGGAACGTATTTAGCGCACGGGCGCGTTGTTTGACGCCGCGCTCTATCTTTCGCCATTCGTTGGCTGTGAAAATACGTGGAATAAGGTCGAACGGGATCAGTCGCTCTGGATCGCCACCTTCGCCATAGACCGAGAAGGTGATACCGATTTTGCGAAAGAGTGTTTCTGCTTCCAGTCGCTTTTGCTGAAGGACTTCCGGCCCGCTAGCCTCCATCCAATCAACCAATGCGCGATAAGGTTCGCGTACTTCATCGTTCATCATCATTTCGTTGAACATGCACACTCCCCTTGTTTGTCCTTTGATTAAGGCGGGTGTCAGGGGTGCGGTCAAGGGTGTTCACGGTTGAAATGGTTCTTTTTTCGGCAAAATTGACCTTTGCCGAAAAAATGAACTTGGCTGTTTGGCCGATTGTGCAAAAAACGGGCGTTTTACAATTCGGCGGGCTTCTTGGGCCGCAAAACATGGTGATGATCGGCGGCATAAAGCCGGGAATCGGTGAAATCCTTACGTCCAAAGACCTCGCCGACCATGATCAGGGCGGTACGGGTAATGCCGCTGCCTTTTACCTTGGCGCGGATATCCCCAAGGGTCCCATGAATGAATTGCTGGTCGGGCCAGGTCACGCGATAGGCGACGACAACCGGGCAATCTTCGCCGTAATGGGGCACAAGATCACGAACCACATTAACCAGATTATTCACCGACAGATGCACAGCAAGGGTTGCACGCGCCCGGCCAAGTTCGGCCAGACTTTCGCCGTCGGGCATGGCGGATGATCGCATGGTCGTCCGGGTCAGGATCACGGTTTGGGAAATATCGGGCAGCGTCAGTTCCGCACCCAGTTCTGCCGCAGTGGCGGCATAGGCCGAAACACCCGGCGTGATATTAAAGGGGATGCCAAGATCATCCAGTCGGCGGATTTGTTCGGCGATTGCGCCATAAATCGACGGATCACCGGAATGAACGCGTGCAACGTCCTGGCCCTTGGCGTGCGCGGTTTCGATCTCGGCCAGGATTTCATCCAAATTCATTGATGCAGTGTCGATAACACGCGCATCTTTTGGCGCGGATTTGACGATTTCTTCGGGTACCAGTGACCCGGCATACAGGCAGACCGGGCATTTTTCGATCAGTTTAAGGCCACGAACGGTAATCAGGTCCGGGGCGCCGGGACCGGCACCAATAAAATGAACGGTCATCAGTTTGCCTTATCGTTTTTGGGGGCATGGGATGCATTTGCATCAGATCCACTGCTGTGGACCGGTGCATTGGCCGCATCCGGGCCCTTTTTTTCATAGCCGCGCGGGGTATAAACCCAATTGTTTTCGCCGCGTGTGATATGGCGGCTATTGCTTGATCCGACCAGAACAGTGGTCAGCATGTCGACCATATCAACTTCAAGTTTCGAAAGCGGAACGATTGTTATTTTTTCGTCCGGGCGGCCAAGTTGACGGCCAAGCACCACGGGCGTTTCCGGTCCGCGATGATCAAGCAATATGTCGCGGGCTTGCGCCAAAAGGTCGCGGCGGCGTTTGGAAACCGGATTATAGAAAGCAATGACAAAATCGCCTTCAGCCGCGGCTTTCAGGCGACGCAGGATATCGTCGCGCGGGGTCAAAAGATCAGATAGTGAAATCGCACAAAAATCATGGCCCAATGGCGCGCCAATTCGCGATGCCGCTGCCTGAAGTGCCGAAATGCCCGGTGATACCTGAATGGCAACCCGGTTCCAATCCGAACGATCTTCGCGGTCCAGCAATTCAAAGACCAAAGTTGCCAAGGCATAAATTCCGGCATCACCCGATCCGATCAGGGCGACATCCTTGCCGGTTGCGGCAAGTTCCAGCGCGTGTCGCGCGCGGGCTTCCTCGGCACCAAGATCAGAATGATGGCAAGATTTGCCATCGATCAGCGGGCCGAGAAGATCCAGATACATTTGATAGCCGACAATATTGGTCGCGCGCGAAATCAGGCTGCTGGCCTCGGGGCTGCGCCAGCCGGGCTGACCCGGGCCAATACCGACAATCGACAGACGCCCTTGGGAACAGCCGATATTGGATGGTTTAATATCGTCCGTTGAAAGCCCGATGGCGCAAGTCGCCCGTTTTGATTTCTTTTTTGAAACGACCAAGGTGCCATTTGGGCCCGCCGCAGCCAATGCCGCACCTTCTGCGACGCCGTGACAGCCGGTTTCGGCAAACACAATATCGGACGGATTGGCAAGGCGCGGTGCCTCGGCCTCCAGCGTTGCGGCGTCATAAAACCGGGCCGGAACGCCAAGGTGGCTTGCCAAGGCATGAACGGCGGCCTCGTCGGATTTAAGGTCAATCGACACTACACAGGCAACGCTGTGCGGGCTTAGATCATTTGCCGCAAGGGTATCGGTTGCCAGTTTGATCAATTCGTCGGGTTCGCAATGGCGTTCGCATCCGACGCCAAGGCTGATGACCGGCGGATGATAGATAATTTCAGGGATGCCGGTTTCGGCGGTATTTTTGACAATTGCTTTTGGCGTTGCGCATATGCGCACCTTGCCATTGTCACTGCGCTCGATATTGCTGTTGGTCAACCAGGCGGCTGATCCGGCCTCGATTTCAAATCTTGCGATTTCACCGGCTAAAAGGGCGGCGGTGGCCGGTTTGACCGCATCCGGATTGGCAAGATGCCAGCCGACTGGCGGTTCATCAAACGCCAGACCCAGCATGGCATCGCCCGGCGTGGTGATTGCGGCCTGCCCGCCCAGCCGTTCGGCCAAATCACGGACCAATCGGTTGCCACCATGATGGCCGCCCAAAAGCGGGATAAACATGCTGCCTGCTTCGTCCACGGCGATCACAGCCGCATCTTGCCATTTTCCGGCCAAAAGCGGGGCAAGCGCCCGGATTAAAATGCCCGATGCACAAACGCCGATAATCACATGATCGGCGGAAAATGTTTGTTGCAAATGCGTAATGGTGTTGTCGAAGGCCACATCGACATCGCTTGTGGAAACGCGTGTACGCAATCCATGAACGGATGCACCTTGCAGGCTTGCGGCAATGCGTTTGGCGGTTGGAAGGGCGCGTTGGGTCAGGCAGATGACCGCAATCGGGGCAATCGGGCCGGTTGGCAGGATCGGGTTGGTGTTTTCGGAAGCAGGAATATCTTGGGTGGTCATCGCCATGCGTCTCCGCGACGGTGGATCAGGATCATCGAAAAATAAGGGGCCGTGGCATCAATCGGCAGATCCCCCAGCGGGATCATTTTCTGGGTTTCAAGCGTCGCGCGTTCGATGTAGCGCGCCCGGTCGGTCAGGCCAAGTTCTTCGATCACCTTGCGGACCTTGGGAAAATGGCGGCCAAGCTTGATGATGGCGGCGGCGTCGGTGTTATCAAGCTGTGCCCTCAGACGATCTTCGGAAAGCGGGCCGGGAATAACCTGCAAGACGTCGTTTTTGGCGGCAAGCGGTGCGCCAAGCTGGGCGGCACAGGCCATCATTGAACTAACCCCCGGAACGGTTTGTACCGGGTGCCCGGCCTCGGCAAGGCGGCCAAACAGATACATAAAGCTGCCATAGAAGAACGGATCGCCTTCGCACAGCACGGCAACGCTTTTGCCGGCTTTTAGATGTTCACCGATTTCAAGGGCGGCTTGGTCGTAAATCGGATCGGCCGGTTCACCCATGGTGATGCGAATGGCGATCTCGATACGGTCGTTCTGGCTGTTTCCGGCAAGATGCGGGGCAATGATCTGGCGCGCCAGACTGGCACCGTCTTCAAGTGCTGGATAGGCAATAACATCGGCCTTTTGCAAGATGTTATAGGCTTTTAGGGTAATAAGATCGGGTTCGCCCGGGCCGATGCCAAGGCCATAGGCCGTTCCTGCCACAGGCAATTGGCCCGCAAGGGCGGGGGCAGGGATATTGGCCGTGTTGCTCATACTTTCACTCCGACATAGTGGGTGACGGGGGCAAGGTTGCTCCAGCCCTTAAAATTACCGCGCGGCACCAGCCGGGAAACCGACAGGCGCGACAGCGTGCCACCGTTTTTATTGTAGAACCGTAATAATTCTTCTTCACCCTCAAGCGTCACGGTATTGGCTACCAAACGCCCATGGGATGGTAGCAGCGCCCAACAGTGATCCAGAAGGCCGGGCGTGGTAATGCCGCCGCCGATAAAAATCGCGTCGGGGTCTTGTTCCGATGTGGCGGTAGGCAGGCTTTCGGCAAGGATATCTTCGATCCCCTGATGGCGAATGATCAGATCGGGGGTGCCAAGACGAATGGCATTTTTTCGGATTATATCGCAGCGTTTTACGTCGCGTTCAATGGCAATGGCCCGGCCACCGGCCCGCATCCATTCAATCGAAATCGATCCGCAACCAGCACCCAGATCCCAAAGCATCGCATCGCGCCAAGGCGTAAGTGACGCAATGGTTTGGGCGCGGATTTCCGATTTGGTAATCATGCCGTCATGGATAAATGCATTATCGGGCAATCCAGGCCCATTACCCAAAATCGTGGCTTTGGGGCCTGCGATCAGATCGATCATGATCAGGTTTAAGGGATCAATGGGTTTCACGTCTGGCATCGAGGTTGCGGTACCTTGCCAGGTTTTTGCCGTTTGGGTCGTGATGCGTTCCTGTGTGCCGCCCAACCGTTCGCAAATCGTCATGCGGCTTTGATCAAAACCGGCTTCGCATAACATGACCGCGACCAATGCCGGGGTACTGGCATCAGAACTTAGCGCAATCAGCTTGCCGCGCGGGCGCAAGTGCGATCGCAGGATTTCAGGCGCACGGCCATGCAATGTAATGATATCACAATCGGCCAATGCCCATCCCAACCGTGCCGCCGCCAGACTTATGCTTGATGGGTGCGGGATGACGGTGATTGATTTGCCGCCAAAATAATTGACCAGTGTATTGCCGATGCCAAAAAACATCGGATCACCGCTGGCCAGAATGACCGGGTTTTGATCCAGACATTCTTCGATCAGGGGCATATTGGCGTCGAACGGTGTGATCCAGCTATTTTGTGTGGCAATGTTTGATCCGGGTAACATGGCGATATGGCGTTTTCCGCCAAAAATAATGCTGGCGGATTCAAGGATTTGCCGGGCAATGTTCCCCAGCCCGTCATAGCCATCCTCGCCAATGCCAATCACTGTGATCTTGCCATTTATGGGCGATTGTTCATTCATTTTGCATCCCCTTTGCAGGGGGCCGGGATTGGTCAATGGTGCCATCGGGTGTTTGCCCCGGATGGGCAAGCCGTGCCAGTGCATTAACGGTTGCCGCCGTCACAGCGCTGCCACCAAACCGGCCGCGCAGGGTGATATAGGGAATATCCCCGGCATGTGTGATCAGGGCTTCCTTGCTTTCAAGCGCGCCAACAAAACCAACCGGCATGCCGATGATCAGGGCCGGTTTGGCCAATCGGTTTACCGAAAGGGCTTCCAGCAAATGAAAAAGAGCGGTTGGCGCATTGCCGATGGCAATTATTGCGCCTTCGATATGATTGTCCCAATCGTCGATTGCCGCGGCGGATCGCGTGGTGCCAAGGTGGCTGGCACGTGTGGCGTTACCATTCGCATTCAGGGTGCAAAGGATCGGATTATTGGCAGGCAAAAGGCGCGAAATGATGCCGTGACGGACCATTTCTGCGTCACACAGGATCGGTTTACCGTTTTGCAGGGCTTTGATGGCGGCGTTTGTGACGTCACTGCCATATGCAATTTTGTCGGCAATCTCGATCATGCCACAGGCATGAATGATCCGCACGGCAACGGGCCGCAAGGCTTCGGGAAAGCGGTCAAGATCGGCTTCGGCTTCGATGGTTGCAAAGCTTTGTCGATAGATTTCCTGCGGGTTTCGCAGATAGTCGAACATCGCGGCACCTTTTGCAGGTAACGAAGGACGACCGGTTATGAACCGGTCGCTTTCTTGGAGTCAGCTTTGGTATCGGGGGCATGGCTGTGCGAATGCCCGTGATCATGTGAATGGTCATGATGGTGGTGACCATGGTCATGTCCATGGTTATGCCCATCCGTGCCAATCCCCATCACATGATGATGATGACCGACCTGCGGGGTGCCCACATCGCCTTCAAATCCGATGATCTGTTCGCGGTATTTGCACAGCTGGCAGTTCATATTGTTGTCGCCGGTATCGATTTCAGCCAGGCGTTCGGCAAAGCTTTCAAGCACCAGCGGATGGTCGCGCAGATATTCGGCTTTGATAAATTCGATATCGGGGAATTCTGCGGCAACTTCGTCGGTATGGCTATAAATTCGGTCGATCAGAATGCCGGCAAACAGGAAATAGGGAAACACGACAACCCGTTTGTAGCCAAGCTTCATGGCTTCGCGCAAGCCCGCATTGACCCGTGGATGGGCAACCCCGGAATAGCTGATTTCGGTCCGGCCGAAACCAAGGCCTTCTTGCAGCATGCGTGCAACCTTGTAGACATTCGAATTGGCGTCCGGGTCATTGGTGCCGCGCCCGACAACCATCAGAAGGGTTTCTTTAAGGGGGACGCTGTCATCGACCTTTGCAAGGGCTTCTTCGATGCGATCAGCACTTGCCCGCAGAAGCTTGGGATCGATGGCAAGGTCGCGCCCGAATTTGACATCGATATCAGGGTTTGCATGGGCGAAATTGTTTACTTCGCTCGGCAGGTCATTTTTGACGTGGCCCGCGGCAAACAGCATACCCGGAAGGGCATAGATCTTTTTGTGGCCCATGGCTTTAAGCTTTTCAAAGCCATCGCGCAGGATCGGTTGGGCAAATTCGAGAAAGCCGCTTTCGACATCATAATCTGCCAGATGGGTCTGTTTCATCGTTTCAACCATGGCGTTGAATTGTGAAACAGCGCGCTCATCACGCGAACCGTGTCCGCATATCATTACGGCGCCTTTGGGGGACATAAAAGGCTGCTCCTTTGTCTCTCTCGTGTTTTTATGCGCGGCGGTTGTTGACCGCTACGGTACCCGTTGCCACCCCCGTTTTCACCGATTGGCCTGCGGAATGCAAGCTGCAGCTGATTGAACATTGGTCGCTAAGGGGTGCGGATATGAAAATACCAGTTGTTGTGGTTTGTTCTATGGATATTTGCAGATGTTGTGGGGATGCCGTGGGGCGTTGGAAGTTGCGAAAAGTTCGGGCGTTATGATCGCCTCCTTGTTTTTGGGTACGTCAAAGGGAGGTATGAAGAAAATATAAAAAGTATGAAGTCGTTTTATCAAAGCCGGATCAAATTGGCAAATCGTCATGATATTTCATTCATTTGTTAGCAGGGCCCCCATGATTGTTGACGTGCATGGTTCCCCGCCGCACATTGCCGCGATGGAAACCGTGATCACCGAATTTCTGATCCCGCAGGCGGGCTTTATGGGGCCGCTTTTCACTGTGCTGGTACTGGCACTGGTGCTTGATGCCCTGTGCGGTGATTTTCCGTGGCTATATCGCCGCGTATCGCATCCGGTGGTTTGGGTTGGCAATCTGATTGGCTGGTTTGAACGGCGATTAAATAAACCGCGTTATGGTAATCGTGATCTTTTGATGCGTGGCTTGCTAACCAGTGTTGCGGTTATCGGTTGTGCTGCGGGTTTTGGCGGTTTGGTTCAGCTTATATCCTCGTTTGGCGGTGTTTTTGTCATCGCCGATATCTTGCTTCTTGCGGTGTTGATCGCCCAAAAAGGGCTTTATCAGCACGTCAGGGCGGTGTCGGTTGCTCTGAAACGAGACGGGCTTTCGGGCGGGCGGATTGCGGTATCGATGATTGTCGGACGCGACCCAAACACATTGGACACGGCCGGGGTTAGCCGGGCGGCAATTGAAAGCTGTGCTGAAAACTTTTCCGATGGGGTGGTCGCGCCGCTGTTTTGGTATGTGCTGGGCGGGCCAATCGGGCTTTGTGCTTATAAGGCGATCAATACCCTTGATTCGATGATTGGCCATCGCAGCGCCCGATATCTTTATTTCGGGCGGTTTGCCGCGCGTCTTGACGATGTGGTTAATTTTGTTCCAGCGCGGATTGCAGGTGCTGTAATTTGCCTTGCCGCGGTGATCGGGCGTAAAAGTTCCGGCGAACGCGCCTGGACGGTTATGTTGCGAGATGCCGTAAAACATAAATCGCCAAATGCCGGGTGGCAGGAAGCCGCCTTTGCCGGTGCGCTTGGCCTGTCACTTGCCGGGCCGCGCCGCTATGGTGCTGAACTGGTGGATGATCCCTATATCGGCGATGGTCGGCGCGATGCAGATGCCAGCGATATTGATCGGGCACTCACGCTTTACACAACGTCCTGCATCCTTAACGCGGCATGGCCGATCGTCCTGAAGGTCTTGTGGATCGGGCTGATCTAGGTCTGATCCTGGGGTGTTTAGTCTTTGCCAAGATTGATACGGGCGATGGTCGATGTGGTTGAAAACCCGTCTGCTAGATTGGCCAGAACGATCTTGCCGCCATACCCCTGAACGATATCGGCACCGACGACCTTATCGATGGTGTAATCGGCCCCTTTGACGAGGATTTCCGGTTTCAGGGCCTTGATCAGGTTGATCGGGGTATCGTCGCCAAAAATGACGACACCGCTGACAGTTTCAAGGGACCCAAGAACAGCGGCACGGGCGGCTTCGGATTGAACCGGGCGGGTTTCGCCCTTAAGTCGTTTGACAGAGGCATCTGAATTTAAGCCAACAATCAGGCGATCACAGTTCGAACGCGCCTGTTGCAGCAGGCTAAGATGGCCCGGATGCAAAAGATCGAAACAGCCATTGGTAAAGCCGACCTTGTATCCCTTGCGGCGCCAACGTTCGACACGATCCACCATCCGGTCAAGGGGCATCAATTTGGCTTCGCCGATCATCAGATCATGATGATGCAGGGCGGATATCAGTTCGTCCGGATAAACAACAGCGGTGCCAATTTTGCCAACCACAATACCGGCGGCAACATTGGCAATGCGTGCCGCATCGGAAAGCGCTGCACCCGCGGCAATGGCCGATGCAAGACAGGCCACAACCGTGTCACCCGCACCTGAAACGTCAAAAACTTCGCGGGCTTCGGTTGGCAGGTGAATGGCTTCGCCCTTATTTGTGACAAGGGTCATGCCGTCCTGGCTTCGGGTCAGAAGGACGTTTTCAATACCGCATTCGGTGATGATTTTGGTCGCAGCCGCAATCGCGTCTTCGTCGCTATGGATGGTGATGCCGGTGGCAGCCTGCGCTTCGGCCCGGTTCGGGGTAACAACCGTTGCACCGCGATAGATACTGTAATCAGTACCCTTGGGGTCGACGATGACCGGTTTTCCAGCCTTGCGCGCCGCGGTGATTGTGGCGATGACGACGTCGCTATGCAAAACGCCTTTGCCATAATCGGACAGGATAATCGCGTTGACATCGGGGGCCAATTGCCCGGCCAGTGCCGTAAGGTTGCTGATTGTGGCCTTGGCAAGCGGGGCGGTAGTTTCGTTATCAGACCGTAATAATTGCTGTCCGCCAGCGATATAGCGGGTTTTGATCGTGGTCGGGCGATTGCGCTCAATCTGGATGTAAGGCTCAACACCCTTATCACCGGCGACATATTCCATGACCTCGCGGCCCGGAAGGTCATCACCGACCAGCGACAGAAAACGAACCGCTGCGCCAAGCGCTGTGGCATTGCGCGTAACGTTCCCCGCCCCGCCCAGCATTGCACTTTCACGTTCGACCCGGATGATCGGGATCGGGGCCTCGGGTGATATGCGGGTGACTGATCCATAGACAAACCGATCCAGCATCACATCCCCAATGCACAGAACTTTTGCGTCGGGAAGCTGTTCAACCAGGTTGGCCAGATGGCTTAGATCGGTCATGTTCGTATCGTCTTTTTTTCGTGAAAGCGGGATGGTTTGCAGGATTTCAATTGATCAGGATTTGGTCAGGCCAAGCGTTTGTTCCAACGCGCCGACCAACATCTGACCGATCTGGATATGCATTTCCTGAATACGGGCGGTGGTATTGCTTGGCACAATCATCAATGGATCGCAAAGACTGGCCATGGCACCACCGGTTTTTCCGGTCCAGCCTGTGGCAATCAGCCCCATCTCACGGGCTTTTTCAAGACCAAGGTTGACATTCTTGCTGTTGCCGGACGTCGAAATGCCAATTGCAATATCGCCCGGTCGGCCAAGCGCCTCGATCTGGCGCGAAAACAGGTAATCAAAACCGAAATCGTTGCCAATCGCGGTCAGGGCTGAACTGTCCGTGGTCAATGCGATGGCTGGAAGTGCGCGACGGTCATTGATGTAGCGGACGGTGAATTCGGTTGCGATATGCTGTGCATCGGCCGCCGATCCGCCATTGCCAAAGAACAGCAACTTGTTGCCTGCGTTAAACGCATTGGTGCAGATGGCAACCAATTCGGCAAAAGGCGCACGTGTTGCTTCGCGGGTTTTGTTGACCAGATCAAGATGTTCGTCAAACTCGGCATCGAAGAAGGCGTTGATATCCATTTTTTGATCTCTGGAATGTTCTAGGCGGATGAAATCGGGCTGAAACTAGCAGCTTGGATGATGTAATGCCATGACTTATCGGAATGCAACAGATGGCGGAAGGGAATTTGCGAAGGTCAGGAAATATCCGATTTTCGCGTTTGGTTTCAATTTGTCATAATGCTAATACATAAGCTGTTAACGGCCTGCGAACTATTGTATTTCAATCGGGACTTTTATCGAACACTGCATGTTGGAAAATCTGGTCACCTTGTATGTCTGAAAACAGTTTACCCTCACCCGAAGCCTTTTTGGTCGATTATGTGCGTCGTCTTGAACGTCGCAAGGATGGCGTGGGGGCGATCCATGTGCATTTTTCCAAGTTGCAGGCGTTTAACCGCCGTGATCATCATATCCGCACGGCAATTGCCGCATTCGAAGAAATTGTTCCTGATGTCACCGGGCGCATTTTTACTCTGTCCAATCAGGATATGATTTTTATTTTCGATGCGGCCGAGGTTGACGAGGTCAACGCGGTTATTTTCCGGCTGAAATTCCTGTTCAACGATGATCCGTTGATCGGTGAAAGCAAGGATGAAAGTGGCGCGCCCGCGACATTTACCGATTATTTCGACGTTGCGCAGCAATACAAGGACTTCCTGCATCTGACGCAGACGCTTGTACGCTCGAACGCCAATCGCCCGAAACAGGTCAGCAAGGCGGCCGAACGTCATAATGACAGTCCTGATCTGGAGGATGGCCGGGCGCCACTGACACCAAAGATTTTGGGCCGTATTGATGAATCCCTGCGCCGGGCCGATCTTTCAAACCTGATGCGACGTCAGGCGATTTGTGCGGTGATCGGTGATGCCAATCCGACCCCGGTCTTTCACGAGTTGTTTATTTCAATTAAAGATTTGCAACAAACGTTGATGCCGGATGTCAATGTCCTGTCCAATCGCTGGCTGTTTCAGCATCTGACCGAGATTCTGGATCGGCGTATGCTGTCGTTGCTGACACGCAGCAATGATGCATCGGTTACCGGTTCAGTCAGTATCAATTTGAATGTTTCAACATTGCTGTCGCCTGATTTCCTGACTTTTGACAGCAATGTGAAAGCCGGGCAGCGCGGAACCATTGTTTTGGAACTGCAAAAAATCGATATTTTTGCCGATCTTGGGGCTTTCTTCTTTGCCCGTGATTTTTGCCGGGATCGTGGTTACCGGATTTGCATTGATGGCATCAGCCATCTTTCGCTGCCCTATATCAACCGCAACAAGCTTGGCGTTGATATGATCAAGATGATCTGGGACCCGGAAATGGAAAATCTTGACGAAGAACATAGCACTGCCATTCGCGATGCCGTGGCCCTATCGGGTGAGACGCGTGTCATCATGTGCCGTTGCGATGATGAACGCGCCATCAATTTCGGTCATTCGGTCAATATCACGATGTTCCAGGGCCGACATGTCGAGCATCTTTTAAGCGAACGCACCAAAAAATAACGCCGTTATTTTCGCGGCGTTATTTCTGATTTTCCGATCAGCGAAGATTATTCATCGCAAGTGGCGACGCCTGCTTTGGCAAAGGTTGCCATGCCATTGTGGCATTCCGCAGAAGCGCGCAAAAGTGGAATGGCAAGTGCCGCACCGGACCCTTCGCCAAGACGCATGCCAAAATCGATCAAGGCCTGTTTGCCAAGCTTTTCGATCAATCGTTTATGCCCCGGCTCGGCCGATACATGCCCGACCAGGCAATGATCCAGGGTGCTGGGATGAATGGCAGCAAGAACCGCTGCCGCGGCACAGGATACATATCCATCCAGAAGAACTGGTACGCGCTGGAAACGGGCGGCAACAATGGCACCTGCCATTGCCGCAATTTCGCGGCCCCCAACGCAACGCAGAACATCAAAGGCGTCATGCATCTGGTTTTTATGCAAAATGATGGCATCACTGACGACACGTGTTTTGCGCATCAGGGTTTCATCGTCGATACCCGTCCCGCGCCCGGTCCAATCGGAAGCTTCACCGCCGAACAAGCCATAGGCAATTGCGGCCGCCGCTGTCGTGTTTCCGATGCCCATTTCACCGGGCACAAACAGATCAAGGCCTTTTTCGATGGCGCTCATGCCAAAGGCCATGGCCTCGGCGCAGCCTTCGTCGTCCATGGCGGGCTCTTGCGAGAAATCATTGGTCGGGATTTCCAGCGCAACTTCCATCACGCGCAATTCAGCATCGACGGTTTTGCAAATCTGATTGATGGCCGCACCACCATTGATGAAGTTTTCCACCATTTGCTGGTTGACCTCGGCCGGGAAGGCCGAAACGCCCTGTGCGCAGACGCCGTGGCTTCCGGCAAAGACGGTGACGCGTGGCCGCGACATGCGCGGCCGCGAACTTCCTTGCCATCCTGCCAGCCAAAGGCTGATTTCTTCCATACGGCCAAGGGCGCCTGCCGGTTTGGTCAGCTGGGGCTCGCGGGCAGTAACCGCGGCTTGGGCATCGTGATCAACCGCAGGCATTTTGGCCATAAGAGCGCGGATTTCATCAAGGCTTTGGGGGGGGTGTTTGGGGTCGAACATGGAAATTCTCCGGCTGGCGGACGCGGATGCATAGCGGCTTCTGCTTGGCTTCTGTCGCGGTCATGATTAATCTGATTGCGGCCATAATGCCAGTTCGAATATCGGATATTGCCCGTGAACAATAATCATAACCAATCCGCAACGAAATCACAAAGCCCTGATGCTTCTGCCTGTGATCAAAGGCCACCGATTGATGATGGTAAAATCCCAGTCAATGGATTGCTGGATGATTTTTGGCGGGCCTTGGCGCTGCTGAGCCGAATTCCGGTATCCATGCGATGTGATTTCCGCCCCGAGGCGATTGCCCGATCCGTTTGGTGTTGGCCCTTCGTTGGCCTTTTCATTGCGGGGGTTGCGATTATCCCGGCCTTTTTAACCGACATCCTGATCGGGAATGGTGCGGTCACGGCAATCATGGCAACGCTTGTTTTGGTTCTTCTGACCGGTGCAATGCATGAGGATGGGATTGCCGATTGTGTAGACGGGTTTGGCGGCGGGCAGGATCGGCAGCGCAAGCTTGAAATCATGCGCGACAGCCGGATTGGGACTTACGGCGTTATTGCGCTGGTTCTGTGTCTTGCCTTGCGCATTGTTTTACTAAGTTTGGCAAGTGATAGTGGCAGCATGGCCGCAATCTTGATTGTGATGGCGGTGACGTCGCGTGCAGCAATACCCGTTGTCATGCATTTTCTTGATCCGGCGCGGATGGACGGACTTGGCAAAGGTGCCGGGCGCCCTGAATTGCTGATGGTGGTGGGCGGGATCGGGATTGCATTGTTGCTTGTTCTTGTTGTTGCCGGACCCATGGCCGTTATCACGTCTGTAATGGCCATGATGGTGGCGGTAGTGCTGGTTGGATGGATTGCAAAAAGCCAAATCGGTGGCCATACCGGTGATGTGCTTGGGATGACGCAGATTGCGTCGGAACTGTTTGTTGGCATTGCATTCGTCGCGGTAATTCAGGGTACTTGATGATAAGGTCATAAATAATGACCGTTCAAACAAAGCGGCAAATCAAGGGTCGCATTTTTCCTTGGGGGAAGAATGAACAAAGCAGTGACAACGCGGTGGTGGCTTGTCCGCCATGCACCAGTGACTAATCCGGAACGGCTTGTCTATGGGCGTAGCGATATGCCTGTTGATTTGTCTGATGAAAAGGCACTGCGTGCATTGTCGCGCCAATTGCCACGCGAAGCTGTTTGGGTGACAAGCCATCTGTCCCGCACGCTTGAGACGGCGCTTAAACTTCTTGAGCTGATGGATGAAAATGTTTTGCCAACGCGTGAAACAGGTTTTGCCGAACAGCATTTCGGGGCATGGGAAAAAAAGCACTGGAATGATTTACCCAAAGGCGAGACCACGCGCTTTTGGACGGATTTCGCCCGCCAGCAACCGCCCAATGGTGAAAGTTTTGGGGATGTGGTTGAGCGTGTTGGACCGATATTTGACCGTTTGACGCGGTACTGGGCTGGTCGGGATATTGTTGCCGTTATTCATGGCGGAACGGTAAGGGCGACATTGGCCAATGCGCTTGGCCTGTCGTTGGAAGCCGCACTTGCCTTTCACGTCGATACCCTTGGATTGACCAGGATTGAGCATATTAGCGGTGTTGATCAACCGGGATGGCGGGTAACCGGTGTGAACTTACGATTTTAA
>TARA_R110001599_G_scaffold353876_1_pt1 | contig 97275 bp, 78 predicted proteins | sample TARA_R110001599 | Tara Oceans TARA_R110001599 (sample SAMEA4398360) | marine metagenome | biome: Polar Biome; feature: [MES] marine water layer (ENVO:01000295) within the mesopelagic zone...; material: water (ENVO:00002006), including particulate matter (ENVO:01000060) such... | reverse complement strand
CGCGAATGGGCACATATCGGTCAATAATAATGGCGTTTGGTATGAGAACAGACCGGCGTGTGCCACCACACGCTGGTCGACCCCTGATAGACAAAGGCTCTCAACGCGCCGTGCAAAATCCGCTACGACTGTTGATTTCCACTTCACAGCAGGCACTGAGCGTGTAGAGTCAATGTCGCAATGACAACATTGCATGTGGGTGGAGCTGCAATTTCAAGAAAATTGATATGTCGCAAACACGCATGCAATCCGTCAGGCGTCTTGACGAATTGCCGGTCGGTTCGCACAGCCATATGCAAACCGGGCGGGATATTGAACCTGCATCATGTTCGGGACTGAATCGCGATGGACAACACCATATCACAGACTTTGCGATCGTTCGTATTCTACCTCGTGCCCGATTTTTCACTCATCGCCTTTGCCACTGCCATTGAACCACTGAGAATTGCCAACAGAATGCTTGGCTACAAGGCTTATAAATGGCGCCTTGCGTCCTTTGATGGGCAACCGGTCACCGCCTCCAATGGTGTCGAGGTGTCCGTCACCACTTCGCTTGAAGAAGAGCGCCGTAACCTGTCGGGTGAGAACCGGCCTTCAATGGTCTTTGTATGCTCAGGCATGAATGTCGAATCCCATGCGCAGAAATCGCTGCATGCCTGGCTGCGAGAGGTGCACAATCGCAATATATCCGTCGGCGGACTGTGCACAGGCGCCTATGTGCTGGCCGCTGCCGGCCTCTTGTCAGGAAAACGCTGCGCCATCCACTGGGAAGACCTTCCCGGATTCTCGGAAAAATTTCCACTGGTCGACGTCTATGCCGATCTCTACGAATCGGATGGCAATATTTACACCTGCGCCGGTGGCACGGCAGCGCTGGATATGATGCTCAATCTGATTGGACAGGACCATGATGACAATCTGGTCAACCGTGTTTGCGAGCAAGCGCTGACTGACCGGGTTCGCAGCCCGCATGACCGCCAGCGCCTGCCTCTGCGGGCGCGTCTCGGCGTACAGAACACCAAGGTTCTGTCCATTATTGAGTTGATGGAGAGCAATCTGTCCGAACCGCTTTCCCTGCTGGAAATCGCCGACTTTGCAGGCCTTTCGCGCCGCCAGATTGAACGTTTGTTCCGTCAGGAAATGGGGCGTTCCCCGGCCCGCTATTATCTGGAAATCAGACTGGACCGCGCCCGCCATCTGCTGATCCAGTCATCCATGCCCGTCGTGGAAGTCGCGGTCGCCTGCGGTTTTGTATCGGCATCGCATTTTTCCAAATGCTACCGCGAACTCTACGGTCGCTCCCCGCAGCAGGAGCGCGCCGACCGCAAGCAATTGCTGCAGACGGCAGCCTGAAAGAGCCCATTGACTTCAAACGATAATCCTTGAAGACATGGGACCCCGGGAAGAAATGGGCTCCCGCAGCGTTGCCTTTCCTATGCTCTCAGCGCAACATTCTCTGTGTCAAACGGGCTTTCCTCGATGATGGTCGCGCGGTAGAGCTGCCCCAGGATCTTGATCTGAAATTCTGCTCCCACAGTGTTGAGCTGCGGCCTGACCATGGCCAGGGCCAGAGATTTACCAAGCCGCCATCCGAAACCGCCATGCGTTGCCCGTCCTACCAGTTCACCATTTTGATAAATGGCCTCGCTGCCGCGCGCATCTGCGTCCGTCACATCATGGACTTCCATGGTGACGAAATTCCAGTTCAACCCGTCTTCACGCGCCTTGACCACGGCGTCACGACCAATGAATTCGCCCTTGTTGGGCTTTACGAAACGGTCCAGACCGGATTCGAAAGCATTGTATTCAATCGACAATTCGCGCGGAATCAGGCGGTAGGATTTTTCAATGGCCATCGCCGTCATCGCCCGGATGCCGAAAGGCTTGATGCCGAACTCGGCGCCAGCCTCCATCAACAGATCAAAGATCGTATTCTGCTGCTCCATCGGGTGATGCAGTTCCCAGCCGAGTTCTCCGACAAAATTTACCCGCAGGGCATGGGCGGTGGCAGGCCCGACATTGATCTGTTTTCCCGATAGCCAGGAAAAATCAGCATTCTCCAGGCTGGTGCGCGTCAACTTGCCAAGCACATCCCTCGAACGCGGCCCCGCCAGCACCAGAACACCCAACCGTTCGGTCAATGCATTCAGTCTCACGGAACCATCAGTCGGCGCCAGCTTGCGCAGAATATCATGGTCATGGGCCTCAAAAGCACCGGCCGAAACCAGATAGAAGCGGTCCGGTGCCCACTCATAGACGGTAAATTCCGAGCGGACCCCGCCATATTTGGTCAGCAGATGGGCCAATGCGATGCGTCCACGCTTTTTCGGTATCGAATTGGCCAGTATGGATTCCAGCCAGTCACGGGCACCCGGTCCGGAAACCTCCATTTTTGCGAAGGCCGACATGTCCAGCAGTCCGACGTTCTCATGGACATTTTTGACTTCATTGCCCACATGCTCAAAGTAATTCGATCGCCGGAATGACCAGAGTTCCTGGATCCTGTTGTTCTCATCAGGTTCGGGATGATTGCGGTTCATCAGCACATCCGGCTTGTCCATGCTGTCGACGTCCAGGCTGTAACCCTGCGGTGCAAACCAGTTCGGCCGCTCCCAACCATAGACAGAGCCGAAGATGGCGCCGAGATCCTTCATCCGATCATAGCAGGGGGTCCTCTTCAATGGGCGGGCCGCTTCGCGCTCTTCATCAGGGTAATGAACAGTGAACACGTTGGCGTAGGCTTCTTCGTTCTTTTCCTGCAGATAACCCGCAGTCGCATAGGGACCGTATCGACGCGGATCAACGCCCATCATGTCAATGGTTGGCTCCCCATCGACGATCCATTCGGCCAGTTGCCAGCCCGCACCGCCAGCCGCCGTCACGCCAAACGAATGGCCCTCATTCAGCCAGAAATTCTTGCGGCCAGGAGCAGGCCCGATGATCGGTGAGCCGTCCGGCGTATAGGCAATAGCACCATTGTAGACCTTCTTGATCCCGGCCTCGCCAAAAAAGGGCACCCGCTCGATGGCGGTCTCGATATGCGGCATCAGCCGTTCGAGATCTTCCTGGAACAATTCGTATTCGGAATCATCCGATGGCCCGTCGACATAACAGCAAGGAGCGCCCTTCTCATAGGGACCGAGCAGCAGGCCGCCGGCCTCTTCGCGCATGTACCAGGAGGAATCCGACTCGCGCAGCACGCAGAGTTCCGCGCCGCCTTCCTTGCGGAATTTCTGTATCTCGGGATGGGCCTCCGTGACGATATATTGATGCTCCACAGGAATCACCGGCACATCAAGACCAACCATGGCGCCGGTCTTGCGCGCAAAATTTCCGCTGCACGAAATGACGTGTTCACAGGTAATATCGCCCTTGTCGGTCTTCACCAGCCACTGACCGTCATCAAGCTGCTCAATGGCTTCAACCGTCGTATAACGATGGATCGTCGCGCCACGATCGCGGGCTGCCTTGGCCAATGCCTGCGTCAGGTCAGCGGGTTGAATATATCCGTCTTCCGGATGACAAATGGCACCCAGCAGACCCTCTGTATTTACATAGGGCCATTTTTCCTTGATCTGTTCGGGCGTCAGACGCTCGACATGTATGCCAATGGTTTCTGCCACACCCATGTAATATTCATATTCGTCAAGCCGTTCCTGGGTGCGTGCCAGCCGCACATTGGTGACCTTGCGAAAGCCTGTATCCATGCCGGTTTCTTCAGCCAGTTCCTGATAGAAACGCACCGAATATTTGTGGATCTGCCCGACCGAGTAGCTCATGTTGAACAGCGGCAGGAGACCAGCTGCATGCCAGGTGGAGCCGGACGTCAATTCCTTGCGTTCCAGCAGGACAACATCATCCCAGCCCTTTTTGGCAAGATGGTACAATGTCGAGACGCCGACAACGCCTCCACCAATCACAACTGCACGCGCGCTGCTCTTCATCGCTATTGCCCTTTTTGAGGCCCGCCACGCGGACACATGAGTTAAGCACCAGAAACGTCATAAAATGAGCCATTGCCATCAGCAACAACAAACGTTGAATCTCTCATGGACGTCAGATGCACAGACACATCCTGTGCCTGCAGCGCCCGCATCGTCCATGCGGCAACTATGACGCCCGCGGACCAGCGTTTACCGCCTGTTTGCGACATGCAAAAAACGGCTCGCGACTTTCCCGCCGCACACCACATTCCATTGTTTACCTTTATTTTGTCCCGCACTGATAAATTGGCAGTAAATCACCACAATGGATACCAGACCATGAACCCACGCTTGGAAACGGTGCGCAATTCAGGCAACAGCTCCCTGAATTCTCTGCTGAAAAACCCAAACCTGTGGCTGGTGTTGTTTGTTGCCCTGCTGGCATTGCTGGCGGGCCTGCCGTGGGTGCTTCCCATCGGCCCCATGTATTGGGACACATACCTGTATGTCGATGCATCCCATCGCATTGCCAACGGTCAGATACCCAACGTGGATTTTTTCCCGCCCGTCGGCCCCCTTGGCTATTACCTCTATGCCCTGATGGAACGCATGTTTCCCTCCGGTCAGCCGCTTCTGCTGGCCCAATGGTCGTGCCTCATTGTCACGGTACCGGCCATGGCCTTGCTTCTCGCAGATGTGGCCCCACGATCCCGGACGCTTGCCTTTGCCTTACTGGTTCCCTTTGCGTTCTTTGCTGCCCTGCCCTTCAATACCTTGAGCCTTTTTCCCAATCCCGGCGTCGACGGTTTTGGCATCTACAACCGCCATGGCGCGCAATTGCTCTATGTCCTTGCAGCAACCGTGCTGTTTGTAAGAGACAAAACCCACATGACGGCGATATTGTCCGTCCTCACACTGGCACTGTTTCTGGTAAAGATAACGGCCTTTATCAGCGGCGGCCTTATCCTGGCCTACGCGGTGGCTTGCGGCTTGATTGCTGTTCCGGTGATACTTTCAACCGCATTTGTGTTTTTGCTGGTTCTGGGCCTCATCCAATTGGCATCAGGATTGACGCTGACCTATGTCACGGAGATATTTCTCCTGGCCAGCAGCAACAGCAATACGCTGCTGCCAAATCTGCTTACGGCCATGTCTGAAAATTTCAGCACGATTGTCGCTGGCGGCGTGACTGTACTGTTTCTGCTGATTGGTGACTGGCGGGAATGGTCAAAGGCCCTGCGTGCCTTTGGTTCATCAAACAGCTTCCAGCGCTTTGGCTCGATTTTCGACAGGAATTGGTTCTGGCTTGGCATCTTGCTGCTTGCCGGATTGTTCTTTGAAACACAGAACACCGGCAGCCAGGCATTCCTGTTGATCTGGCCGGGACTGCTGATGGCCTGGAACCGCTATGGCCAACGGCCAGTGCGCTCACGAATGGTCCTGCTGGTGCTGATCGCCGCCTGCTGTTTTCCCACCACAATAGGTGTGCTGCAAAAGGCAGGCAGGACTTTCGCCACTGCGCTCGGCTCCACACAAGTGGAATCAACGAACCTGTCGACACTCGGCCTTGTATCAACCAAGCCGATCTTCCTTGACCGCGCCGACATCATGCAGCACTATTATGCCGAACAGATCAAAGCAGATGAGCACCTTGCAAGGCTTGGGCAAATCCCCTCCTTCCTGCTCTATTCGGAACCAGATTTTCAGGTCATGTGGCTACAGATGAACGACAAGGCCATTGATGCGATCCAAGCCTATGAGGCCGAAAACAATGTGCATTTCAAAACGATCTTCACGACAGATTTCACCAATATCATCCCGGCTCTGATGAACAGGGATGCGCCAAAATATGTGGCCATAGGCGCCGTTGCAGGCCGCACCCTTTTTGAAATGGATGCACGGACCCGCAAGTCGGTGGAAGACGCTGACCTCATTTTGGATACATTGTGTCCCAGAACACCCGGCCTGATCCAATCCTTCGACATCTACCGCAAAGCGCTCTCCAATCACCGGAAAATCCGGCTGACGCCGTGCTTTGATGCTTACATCCGCGAAGCGGCGCAGGACACGACGGACATTCAGCTGGATATCAGAAGATAGAGTGAGCGATCAGCTGGTCATCCCCGGATCCTCATTGTTTGACCTGACTTGCCAGGAAATCCTTGACGATGCCGACAATGCCTCTGGACAGAAGATCATCAAGAGCATCAACAAATCGATCCACATCAGCGCTTTGGCAAATCAATGGTGGCTCCAGCCGAATGACATTGCGGTTGTATTCGGTGAAGGCAACCAGGATGTCGTAATCGCGCAGCATCAGTGCACCGACAAAGCCTGAAAGCGAACCCTTGAGCTTTTCATCAAGGACGGAGATGATCGAGCGCAGCAATGCCGGCAATGTCTGACTGAAATCGTAAAACTCCAGACCAACCATCAGCCCCTGGCCGCGAACCTCCTTGATGATCTTGGGATATTTGGCCTGAAGGCCCTTCAGCCTGTCGAGCAAATAGGCGCCCTGCTGCGCCGAATTGGCGATCAGACCCTCGTCATACAGAAGGTTCAAGGCCTCAATTGCTGTGATGCAGGCCTCGCCAATGCCGCCAAAGGTCGCCGGACCATGGATAAGCGCGGTGTTCGGCTTGCCATAGGCTTTCATATAGACATCACGGCTGGCAATCATCGCACCGACGGCGCTTTTGCCCCCACCAAGGGATTTCGCCAGAGCAGTCACATCGGGCACGACCCCGGCATGTTCAAAAGCATAGAACCTGCCGGAACGGCCCATGCCACACTGCACTTCATCAGCGACCCAAAGGACCTTGTGCTTATCGCACAGAGCGCGCAATTGCTGCCAGAATTCCGGTGGTGCAGTGACAATGCCGCCGCCACCCTGGATCGTTTCCAGCACGATCACGCCGATTTCCGGATCTGCCTCAAACGCATGGCGGATCGCCTCTATATCGCCAAAGGGCACGCGAACGGTATCATCAACCAGGCGGAACTGGCCGCGGTATAGCGGCGAATCCGTGATGGATAAAACGCCCTTGGTTTTTCCGTGGAAGGAGTTTTCTGCATAGACGATCTTGCTGCGTCCAGGCCCCGCAGCACGCTCGGCAACCTTGACGGCCGCTTCCATGGCTTCCGATCCCGATGAGCCAAGGAACACCATATCGAGATGGCCGGGGGATATTTCTGCAAGGTTTTTGGCCAATGCGGCGGCATATTGCGACAGGAAGGCCATGGCAATTTCATGGCGCCTTTCGTTCTGAAAGGCGATGCGGGCTGCCAGGATTTTGGGATGATTGTGGCCGAAAGCCAGAGAACCGAACCCGCCAAAAAAATCCAGGATCTTGCGATCATTCTGGTCGATATAATACATGCCTTCGGCACGCTCTATCCTGATCTTGTTGAAGCCCAGAAGCTTCATGAAATGCAATTGACCTGGATTGAGATATTTCTTGAAATATTCCGTCATATGCGGCAGGTCGAGCGCCTTTGCATCCTCGACGCTGAGCAGGTCCGGCTTCTTTATTTCATTTGGGATAGTCATGATATCTGCCCTTGTCTTGCGCGCATTCTGTCTGAATTACAGGTCTGTATCTCGCGTCGAACGCTATTGCGAAGCGGCCGAAAGTCCGGCCCGATATTCATCATAAGCCGCCATCAGCATGTCTTCATCACGGTATTGGGCACTCCAGCCCAGCAGCTTTTTGGCCTTGCTGCAGTCGAGTATGCACATCTCGTCGGCAATGAGATATTGCTCGGGATCCATGATCGGCAGGTTGATCAGATCAAACAGATCCAGCGTGCGTTTGACCGCCCAGGCAGGCGTCGGCAGTACAAAGGACCGTGACCCGGCGTGTTTGATCAGATCGCTCAGCAATTTGCGCACCGGCGGAGGATTGTCCGACCCGAGATTGAAGGCTTCATTCGGCACATCGGCTTTCCAGGCCAGCCTGGCCGCCTCGGCACAATCAAATACGGAAATGAACTGATAGGGGTTTCGGCCAGACCCGATCATTGGCACAGGCAGATTGTAATCGACCAGCTTGAACAGTTTTGAAAGGATGCCAAGACGGCCCGGACCGATGATCAGCCGGGGTCGGAACAGGGTAATATTCATGCCCCTGCCGCGCCATTGCTCTGCCAGTTCCTCTGTCTTGTATTTTGACAGGCCATATTCACCCAGCGGATTGGCCGGATGATCCTCCGTTTGCGGATAGCTGAAGGTGTGACCGTAGATCATGTCGGTGGTATAATGAACCAGCCTGCCGGCATTGCTGGACGCCATCTTTTCGATGATGTGCTCGGTGCCATGATAATTGACCGGCCAGAAGAATTCATGCCGTTTGGAGCGTATCTGAATGGGCGACAGCATCTTGGCCGACAGGTTATAAACCATGTCGTCAGCGCCGATATCGACCTTGTTGAACTGCGCCTTGTCGGTGACATCCAGCGGGATAAAATGGCTGTTTGCGTAGTGGGGCAAATCGCTTTTTGCGATGTCACAGATGATGACATCTTCGCCATCAGCAACAAGGCGGGCCGCCAGATGCCGCCCAACGAATCCGTCACCACCAAAAAGAATATGCTTCATGTGTCAAGCTCACTGAGATTGGATGTTCTGTCCTGATTCCCTGCCGCAATTTCACGCGGGTCCCCGCGTCCGGACTGTGCGATCAGAACCGTTCCCACGCAGATGAAGGCAATGCCGGCAATGCGCCAGGCGTTCAGGTCTTCCTTGAAAAGAAAATAGGCAAACAGCGCCACGGCCACGTAAGCCAGACTGAGGAACGGATAGGCAAAAGAGAGCTCCACCTTGGACAGAACATAAAGGTGGGAAGCCATGGAGATGACAAATGTGGTCAGCCCCGCAAAAACCCATGGATTGAAAACAATCAACAGGATCTTGAACAGGATGTTCTGACCCACATGCTCAAGGGGTCCAAGGCTCAACATGCCCTGTTTGAGCAGCAATTGCGCAGCTGCATTTGTCAGTACTGTAAACAATATGAATGGTATGTAATTCATCACATCCCCCAACTGAGTGTAGTGCTACCAGCCAAATTGTTAGATTTGGTGAATCTACAGGGTAAAAAACGTCTTGCGAACGCCCGCTGCCGCCTCCAGGCACGGCCATTGAACGGGCTACGAACCTTGCTTTGCCTGGCCTGCGGATAATCTCATCGCCGTGCGTCGCCAGAAATCAGACATGATGCCCGGGTCACGAAAACGCTCCAGCTCCACCCATTTCGGGAAAGAAACCTCGAATGTGTGCGGGCTCATGCGGGCATCCTTGTAAGGATTGATGGCGCCTCCGGCCGCCACCACAATATCGTCAAGCGCATCAAGCAATCGAAGCGTTCGCGGCCCCTGATTGGCAAAATCGAGAGTCAGCGTATAGCCCGCCCGCGCAAACGAAAAAAGTCCGGGTGATATTGGCGCACCAAAACGCTTGAGAACGGTCAGAAAGGACGCATGACCATGGGATCGGGCGCACTCCATCAATCTGATGGTCGTGTCATGCCCGGTTTCGATCGGGTAGACACTTTGATGCTGGAAGAGCCCTCTGGGTCCATAAAGCCTGTTCCAGCCGCCAATGGCATCCAGCGGATAGAAATAACTTTGCCAGGGAACCGGGCGCACATGTTCCCCGGGCTTTTCCCGATGAAAATAATAGGCGTTGAAAGCTGCCAAAGTCAGACGATTGACAAGGTTGAAGGGCGGCGTAAACGGCACGGACAGTTTTTTCCCGGATGAATATTCTCCAGGTCCCTCAGAGCCGTCCTGATGATCGGCCCCCATCAGGATACCACGTCCGGTGTTTTTGCCCGTGGCGAGCTGATCAATCCAGGCAACGGCATATTCATGCGCATCATCAAAAGCAGCGCTTCCGGCAAAATAGTCGTCAATATGATTGAACCGCCATGTGCGTTGATTGATATTGGCAGACCCCACCTTCATCAGTCGAATTGTCACCTGCGTCATCAGCCCGGTCAGGCCCATCCCGCCGATGGTTGCCGCAAACAGCGCGCCATTGCTGGTCGGCGAACATACGGCAATCGGGGCGTCGCTGCGCATCAGGTGCAATTGGCATACATGGCGGCCGAATGAGCCGCGCACATGGTGGTTCTTGCCGTGAACATCATTGGCGATGGCACCGCCCACCGTGACAAATTGCGTGCCCGGTGTCACCGGCAAAAAATAGCCTCTTGGAATTGCGAATTTGAGAATATCGCTCAGCAGCACACCTGCTTCACAGGTCAATTCCCCTGTCTCATCATCAAAGGAGAGGATTTGCTTCTCGGCCCTGCTGTCGATGAGGCACCCGGCAGAATTGTGGCAACTGTCACCATAGGACCGTCCATTGCCGAAGGGCAGCCAGCCGGGACCGTTTCCGAGCACTTCACGGTTGACGGCACAGGCCGGACGCGCTGCCCTGTGGGCAACCTCATTTCTGCCCCAGCTATCGTAGCTCATAGTGTGATCACCGTGCCAAGAGCCAGCAACAGGGCACCCGCCACCGCAATAATCTGACTACGCCAGTCGCGCAGGATGAAGACCACGGGATCATCATCCATATGCCCCCGCCGCGCCAGCATCCATATGCGCAACAGCATATAGAGGATCATCGGACACAGCGGCCACAATAGCAGCGGCGCCTGGTACATCTCCTGCACTTCCTGACTGTTGACATAGAGCGCCAGAACCAGGGCGGCACCGAAAGCCGAGGAAATGCCAGCCTGACCGATCATTTCAAAGTCTTCGGCAAAATAACCGCGCCCAAGCTTGGTGGAACCGGCCTCCCCGGTCATTTCCTGCAATTCGACATACCGCTTGACCAAGGCAAGCGACAGAAAGAAGAAGAGTGAAAAAGCCAGCAGCCAGAACGACAGGTCCAGGTTGATCGCAGCTCCGCCGGCAATAATGCGCAAGGTAAACAGGCCGGCAAGCGTGAAGACGTCAACCAGAAGCTTCTGCTTCAGGTAGAATGAATAGGCAGTGGTCGCGGCGATATAGACAAGCAGAACAACAAAATAGATCAGCGGCAGGAAGAGCGAAAGGAACAAGGAAGCAAGCAACAGAACTGCTCCAAGCCAAATGGCAGTCGGTATCTGCAGACGGCCACTGGCCAAAGGCCGTTCTTTCTTTCTTTTATGCAAACGGTCATTTTTCAAGTCTGAAAGATCATTCAGAATGTAGACAAATGAGGCCGCAAAGGAAAATGAGAAGAAGGCGATGACCACGTCGATGATCAGGGCGACATTGAACATCTGATGGTGAAGAATCAGCGGAACCACAAGCAAGGTGTTTTTCAACCATTGATGGATGCGCATGGTCTTGAGCACGGTTTTGAAGCCCGATGGAGGTGGCACCAGCAGCTCGGCGCCATGGGCCTTTTGCCATCGCAACGCCGCCTGATCAGGCGCCACGACAATGGCCTGTCGCGCGACCTCAAATAGGCAAATATCATCACGGCTGTTGCCGATATAATCAAACCCCTGCTCGCCAAACATTGCGACAAGCGCATTTTTCTTGGCCGTTGCCGTCAGATTGTTGTCTTGCGTGCTGTGCAGGACCACATCAAACAGGCCGAGATGGTCCGCAATGCCCTGAGCAACCGTTGCTGGCGCGCCCGTTGCCAGAACGACCTTCCGACCATTTGCCTTTTCCTGCCTGACGAAATCGAGAACGTCCTGTCTGCAGGGCCAGCTGGATGGCGCCCGATTGCTGCGCACCGCCACTTCCAGTTTCAAGCGGGCTTTGCCCTGCGCCATCCAATAAAGGACGCAAACCAGCATAAAGGGATTGCGAAGCAACAGCGCGACAAGGCTTTCCCAAAGGGTATCCGTTGTCAGCAAGGTTCCATCAAGATCAACGCATAGCGGTACATTGTGAGCGTCGTTGCTCATGCTCATGATGATCATCCGTTTGTTCAAAACAAGCGGGATGATATCTGACGTTTCTTCCAATCCGGTGAAGACCGGACAAGAACAGGCAAGAAGCAAGCCTCACATGCTCACATGGTTAACCCGTTCTTGCACATGGCAGTGCGCTCAATTGACGTCACCGACCGGAATCAATCGTCTGGTTCCACATCATTTGCGGTATTGTTCGAGCCGGCCAGAGACTTGTCAGAACGCGCTTCCGATTGAAAGCGCCGCTTGGCTGCCTGAACCTTCGTATCATTGTCGTCATCGGGCAACATGAGATGCACGTCTGACTGAGGAAACGGAATTTCGATTCCCTCTTTTTTGAAGCGTTCGAAAATCTGCAGTCTCAAGTCTGAAGCAACAGTAATACCAGACAGGACATCACTGACAAAAACACGCAACTCAAAATCAAGAGAGGAAGCACCGAACCCGGTAAAGACCACTGTCGGAGCCGGATTGTGCAGGACAGACTTATTGGTTGCACCAATTTCCTCGAGGATCGAAATGACCTGTCGTGGATCAGCATCATAGGAGACACCCACGGCAATTTCAGTGCGACCAAGCGTATTGCTATGCGTCCAGTTTCCGACCGGTGTATTGATGAATTCCGAATTGGGAACAATGACAGACTGGCGCTGGAACGTTTCGATTTCAGTCGCTCGCACGGAAATATGACGCACAAAACCCTGCGTCGAACCAGTCACAACCCAGTCACCGACCTTGAAGGGGCGTTCGGCCAGCAAAATGAGACCTGAAACGAAATTATTGACAATATTCTGCAGGCCGAAACCGATACCCAGTGACAACGCGCCTGCCACAAGCGCCAGATTTGATAGATTCAGGCCGGCTACAGACGCACCAATGACGGCAGCGATCGCGATACCGACATAACCGATGGCGATGCGGATCGAATTGCGCAAGCCATCTTCGAGCCTGCCGCGCTGCATGATGTTTTCATCCAGCCAACGTTGAAACCAGCGGGTAACGAAATAGCCGACAACGAACAACAGGATACCGAGAAAAATACCCGACAGCGAGATGGTCACACTTCCTATGGTGATTTCACTGAAGGTATCCGCAAACCAATTCTGGATATCTCTGGGTTGATACCCCCACACCAGGAAGACAACAGGAACGCCGAAAACAATCACAAAAAGATAGATACACAGCCCGGCCAACAGTCCGAACTGTTCGATAAACACGGTACCGAACCCAAAGCGTTGGGAAAGAAACTGCCCCATGCGCGAGCCTGCAAAAGCCGATGGTTCGGAGACAGCCTGGGCGGACAGAAAACCGATATACATGGCCACCAGCAATCCACCCAGCACGACCACCTGATTGGCCGCGAAACGCGCCAGGCCGACATAACCAAAAAACGGCAACACGATGAAGGCTGTTCCCAGCACCAAAAGCGGAATTCTGATGCTGCGCGGCCAGGCGCGCCCGCCAGCAGGCTCTGAATTGTCCTGCGGACCGTTCTTGTCTTCTGACCCGCCATGGGCAATCAACGGACGTCCGAAGGAAAGCACCAGCAAGATGACGCCAATTGTTACGGTGGCCACCAGGCTTTTGGCCACTGAAAGGATCAACGGCGAGTCGAGCGCATCGCTGATGCTTCCAGCTTGATAGTCAACGGCATTCACCAGTGCCATGGCCATGATCAGCCACCATAAAACCCGCGCACCCGAATTCGTTACAGGTACGAGTCGCCAGTTCGGCGCAGAAGGCTGAAGCACGGCGGTTGCCAGACGGCCCGCAAAAAACAGGATGACAACGAATTGCAGAAAAGCCGACAGAAGCATCGCAATATCGGCGCGCATCACGCCGAAATTGTTAAGAAAAAACGTTAGAAACAGGCAGGATATAAGCAGGCTCATTGTTGGCAGGAATGTCCACCAGAACGCCAAAGTGTGTTTGCTGAATAGGGTTGGATGCTCTTCATTGAGGTCGTAATGCATGAAACGCGCGAACAGCCGGTAGGTCCCGACAATGAATAGAATGCCCAGCAGGAAGGACAGAAACAGCGCTGAAAGCAGCGCACCGCTTTTGTACTGCCAGGTAAATCCGATCCAATTGGCAATCCTTGAATTTATATCCGCCAATTCAAGGACGAAGGCCTTTCGAACAGTGTCAATGTCACCGATGGACAGGTCAACGCGCCCCAAAAGGGATTGCCTGAATAGTTCCCGGCGGTACTCCGAAACGGTCTGAGCAAGCTTCTTGGCTTCATTCGCTATCGCGTCGGCCTCACCAAGATAGGCATTGATAATCGCACTCTCGGATGCAATGGAACTGCGTTCATCCGCCAGAACCAGCGGCTCTGCAGCCGCACCTTCGGCTGGAGGTGCCCCCAGATTGGTTTCACGCGTTTTCAGGTTCTCAAGACGCGGCAGCAAATCCCGATTGATCTTGTCCATCGCCGCATCAAGTTCTTCAAGTTGCTGCTGCAGTTTGACCAGTCTTGAATCATCATACCGGACCAAAGTGTCGGGTTTACTGATTTCCTTGAAACGTTCGCTCGCCCTGTTGAGCGACACGCGGGCCGCCGATATGCCATCGGCCACCGCCGGATACAATGTCGGCGCTGAGCTGGTCTGGGCCATGACGATACCGGGCAGACTGAATGCAACGCCTGCAAACAGACAGCACAACACGATCATACGCAATACGATAGGCTTCACCGGGTATTTCTCCGCTACAAAGAACATGATTGATACAACGAAAGACAGTTGTTTGACAGCGCGCAATGGGTTGTTGCGCCTTCCGAAACAGTTTGTAACCTGATCAAAACGATGGGGGCAGAAACGATGGCGTGTTAAAAACCGGCGCCGGGTTTCGCCAGATAAGCAACCTCTTCAGGAGTGCTTTCGCGTCCCAAAATCGGGTTGCGATGCGGAAATCGTCCAAATTCGGCAATGACCTCATGATGCATATGCGCATATTTAAGCAGTTCCGCATTACCCAGGCGAGTGAACAGTTCCACGGCCTTTTTCTGGTCGTCGAGCGCTTCTGAATGTTCAAAGGGCATATAGAAAAACTGGCGTTGCCTTTCATCGACCAATTGATCGAGATTGGCCCCGATTGCGGCCCGGACCTCTTTGAGAGCCAGACCATCCGTGGCAAAAGCCAATGGCGTGCCACGGTATATGTTGCGCGGAAATTGGTCCAAGACGATCACCAATGCCAACACATTGTCTGCCGATGCCCGCCACACATCGGGGATATTCTCCGCAAGAGCAAGATGCGTTGAAGCGAAACGCCGGGCAATATCCTTATCCAGAGAGAGGTTTTTCTTGAACCAGTCTTCGGGTTTCAATTCATCAAACCAGAAAGAAAAAACCACTTCCGGTTGCACCACATCGGCATTGCTCATCTCATCCACTCCGATCGACTGTTCACAACTGACTTATACCAAAGATCAATGATTATGACCCATCTTCGGCATCACCCGATAACATAGCTTGTTCGCGCAAAACAGGTGCATACAGTGTGATAGACAAATCCTGTTTTCAAATAAATGAAGGCACTTTGAAGAGACTGGAACGTGGCAAGTCTAAAATTACGGAAACGCTTCCGGAAAACACAATTGATTGCACCGGCAGTTGCGTAAACTATAAAAAATACTCTGAATTCCGTTCAAAAATAAGGCAACCAATGTAAAAAAACGAATCACCCGGGCAGGCACGCTCCCTGAGGGAGATCGCCTGCCATTCAAGGAAAAAACCATAACCCATTGTATTTAAACAAAAAAAAGGCTGCTATAGAAGCAGCCTGAGTCTAGGGAGGAATTTAGTCTGTATACATACGATACACGCACAATATTACGCAAAACTTAACGAAATGCAACCTGTGATATTTGTCGCAGCACATGCAATACCGACAACCGAGCATCGTTTCACTCCGCAACCGGCTCAAGCGAAAGGAGTAAATCACCGTCTGTGACCTGATCCCCCTCACCCACGAGAACCTCGGCAATCACCCCGTCACGCGGCGCTGAAAGCGTCATCTCCATTTTCATGGCTTCCATGATGGCAAGGGGCATGTCTCTGCTGACGGATTGGCCAACCTTGACATTGATCTGTTTGATGACGCCGGGCATGGGGGCAACAATGCGGTCACCCATATCCTCTGCTTCCATATCGGCCGCTGAAATATCGGGCAGCGCAAACGCATAGGCTTTGCCCTGGCAGATGAGAGTCAACGTCTGTCTATCCTGCAGGGAGCGAATGTTGAGCAATGTGCCATTGATATCGACCCGCATGACACCGTTGGCGCTCGACAGCAATTCCATGAAAACCGGTGCCAGGGTGCTGCCGACATCACGATAGGCCGTTACACTCCATTGTGTTTTGGAGAGGCGCGTTACAGCCAGTTCATGAAAATCCTCGCCACTGGCAAGCTGCACAACCCGCTTTGGTGCTGTCCAGTGAGACCATATACCCAAGGTGTCAAAGGGATCCTGTGCCCCTGAAACAGGCCCCGGTTTCAAACTGGCAATCGCCGCGACGGCAATAAAGAGATCGGGGGTAAGTTCCCTGGTATTCAACTGCTCCAGATTCCGGTCAATCAGCCCGGTATCAACATCGCCGCGTGCAAAATCCGCCTGTCCGCACAAGGCTTCCAGAAAAGCGATATTGGTCGTCACACCCACGGCTTCGGTCTGTGCCAATGCCGCTTCCATACGGCCTAGCGCAGTCGCGCGATCAGGTCCGTGCACAACAAGTTTGGCAATCATCGGATCATAGAATGGTGTGATCGTATCACCCTGGCGAACGCCTGAATCAATCCGCACAGATTGCTCGGGAAACCGCAAATGGCTCAATGTTCCGGTTGCCGGCAAAAACCCCTTCTGAGAATCCTCTGCATAGACGCGCGCCTCGAAGGCCCATCCGTCGATGCTGATGTCTTCCTGTTTCAATGGCAGGACCTCTCCGGCTGCCACACGCAATTGCCACTCCACGAGATCCAGTCCGGTAATCATCTCCGTCACCGGATGCTCGACCTGAAGCCTGGTATTCATTTCCATGAAGTAGAACTTGTCGGGCTGCAGGCCATCCGTCCCGTCGACGATAAACTCGATCGTACCGGCACCGCTATAACCAATGGCTTTGGCGGCCTTGACGGCTGCCTCCCCCATAGCTTGCCGCATCTCTTCATGCATGCCGGGAGCAGGTGCTTCCTCGATCACCTTTTGATGCCGACGCTGCAATGAACAATCACGCTCGAACAGATGAACGGCATTTCCATGATCATCGCCGAAAACCTGGATTTCAATATGCCGCGGCGAAGGAATGAATTTTTCAACCAGCACACGGTCATCACCAAATGAGGCTTTCCCCTCGCGTTTTGCTGCTGAAAGCGCCTCGGCAAAATCCTTCGGATCATGCACCAGGCGCATGCCCTTGCCACCGCCTCCAGCCCGCGCCTTGATCAGCACCGGAAAGCCAATTTCATTGGCCTTGCCAGCCAGAACAACCAGTTCCTGCGCTTCGCCATGATAGCCCGGCACGACAGGAACCTTTGCCTTTTCCATCAAAGTCTTGGCAGCATCCTTGAGACCCATGGCGCGAATGGCATGCACCGATGGCCCGATGAAGACGAGACCAGCAGCCTCCACGGCTTCAACGAAATCCGGATTCTCCGACAGGAAACCATAGCCCGGATGAATGGCCTCTGCGCCGCTCGACAAGGCGGCTTCAATCAGGCGGTCCCCTTTCAGATAGCTCTCTGCGACCAGAGCGGCACCAATATGAACCGCCTCATCGGCCATCTCCACATGCAGTGCATTGCGGTCGGCGTCGGAAAAGACCGCGACCGTTCTGATACCCATTCGCCGCGCGGTTTTGATAATGCGGCAAGCGATCTCGCCGCGATTTGCAATCAGGATCTTCTTGAACATGATGGTCTCCCAATTACATCCGGAACAGGCCGAATTTTGTTTCAGCGATCGGCGCATTCAGCGAAACCGACAGGGACAACCCAAGAACATCACGCGTCTTGCGCGGGTCTATGATGCCGTCGTCCCAAAGGCGCGCCGATGCATAAAGCGGATGCCCCTGCTCATCGAACTGATCGATGATGGGTTGCTTGAAAGCCAATTCCTCATCGATGCTCCACTGCCCGCCCTTGCGTTCAATACCATCGCGTTTGACGCTGGCAAGCACACCGGCAGCCTGCTCACCCCCCATCACCGAGATGCGGCTGTTGGGCCACGTCCACAGGAAACGCGGACCATAGGACCGGCCGCACATGCCATAATTCCCGGCACCAAACGATCCGCCGACAAGAATGGTGATTTTCGGCACAGAGGTCGTGGCAACAGCTGTCACCAGCTTGGCGCCGTCCTTGGCAATCCCGCCTGCTTCGTATTTCCGCCCCACCATGAAGCCGGTGATGTTCTGTAGAAACACCAGTGGTATCTTGCGCTGCGAGCACAGTTCCACAAAATGCGCGCCCTTGACGGCACTTTCCGAAAACAACACGCCATTGTTGCCAATGATGCCGACCGGCATGCCATGCACATGCGCAAAACCACACACCAGGGTCGGACCATAGCGTGCCTTGAATTCATCAAAGCGCGAGCCGTCAACGACCCGGGCGATCACTTCCCTGATATCGTAGGGCGTCTTCAGGTCAGGCGGCACAATGCCGACAATCTCAGCCGGATCATAAAGCGGATCTTCGGGCGTCTGAATATCGGCATGCCTGTGTCTTTGTATGTTGAGATTGGCAACCGCTCTTCTGGCCAGAAGCAGCGCATGCGCATCGTCATTTGCAAGATGATCTGCAACGCCTGACAGCCGTGTATGGACATCACCGCCACCCAGGTCCTCAGCCGTGACGACCTCACCGGTTGCAGCCTTGACCAGCGGTGGTCCGGCGAGAAAGATGGTGCCTTGATCACGCACGATGATGGTCTCGTCAGACATCGCCGGCACATAGGCACCACCGGCGGTACACGACCCCATGACCACGGCAATCTGCGACAGACCCATCGCCGACATATTGGCCTGATTGTAAAATATCCGACCGAAATGATCGCGGTCGGGAAAGACTTCGTCCTGATTGGGCAGATTGGCGCCGCCGCTATCGACCAGATAGACGCAAGGCAGCCGGTTCTCCATGGCGATTTCCTGCGCCCGCAGGTGCTTTTTTACTGTCAGCGGGTAATAGGTCCCGCCTTTGACGGTCGCATCATTGCACAGGATCATCACATCGCGGCCGGACACCCGGCCAATGCCGGCGATCAGTCCGGCGCTGGAAATATCGCCCCCATACATGCCATAGGCCGCAAACTGGCCGATCTCGAGAAAAGGCGAATTATCATCGAGCAGCCGCCGGACGCGCTCGCGCGGCAGCAACTTGCCACGCCCCACATGGCGCTCGCGGGCGTGGTCTGCACCGCCTTTTTCAACAGCGCTGGCAACCTCGCCCATCTTGCTCAACATATCCTTCATGGATGCGCTGTTGTCGCGAAACCCCTGTGAAGACGGCAGGATCTTGGAGGAAAGAACGGTCATGAAAATGGGTTCCGGTTCATCTGTTGCTGCTGTTGTCAGGCGGTTTCGGCGAACATTTCACGGCCGATCAACATCCGCCGTATCTCTGATGTGCCCGCACCGATTTCATAGAGTTTCGCATCACGCAACAACCGGCCGGTACCATATTCGTTGATATAACCATTGCCACCCAACGCCTGTATCGCTTCAAGCGCAACCTGCGTTGCCTTTTCCGCAGCATATAGAATACACCCGGCAGCGTCCTTGCGGGTGGTCTCGCCACGATCACAGGCCGATGCCACGGAATAGACATAGGCACGACAGGCATTCATCGTCGTGTACATGTCGGCCAGCTTGCCCTGCATCAGCTGAAACTCGCCGATCGGCGTACCAAACTGCTTGCGATCATGGACATAGGGCACGACGATATCCAGAGCGGCGGCCATGATACCGATCGGTCCACCGGCAAGCACAACCCGTTCATAGTCGAGCCCGGACATCAATATGCGGGTGCCCTGGCCTTCTTCGCCAAGAATGTTGCCATAGGGCACTTCACAATCTTCAAACACCAGCTCGCAGGTATTGGATCCGCGCATGCCCAGCTTGTCGAGCTTTTGAGCGGTCGAAAAACCCGCCATGGTTTTCTCGATCAAAAACGCGGTAATCCCGCGCGATCCGGCGTCCATGTCGGTCTTTGCATAGACCACCAGCGTATTGGCATCCGGACCATTGGTGATCCACATCTTGTTGCCGTTGAGGACGAAGCGATCATTGCGCTTTTCGGCCCGCAAGCGCATCGACACGACATCCGAACCCGCACCCGGCTCCGACATGGCCAGCGCACCCACATCCTCGCCGGAGCACAGCTTCGGCAGATATTTCTGCTTCTGCTCTTGCGTTCCCCAGCGATTGATCTGATTGACGCAAAGGTTGGAATGCGCCCCGTAGGACAGGCCGACCGATGCGGAAGCACGTGAGATCTCTTCCATCGCCACGGCATGCGCCAGATAGCCCATACCGGTGCCGCCGAAATCCGGATTGGCCGTCATGCCCAGCAGGCCAAGCGCCCCCATTTCCTGCCAAAGGTGCATTGGAAACTGGTTGCTTTCGTCAATCTGACCAGCCAGCGGCGCAATCCTGTCCTGCGAAAACCGCCGTACGGTTTCACGCAATTGATCCACGTCTTCGCCAAGTCCAAAATTCATGCCGGTGGAAAACATCGCTCAAATCTCCTTCATGCCAACAGCGCCGACAATCATGCCGATATACAATTCTTCAATCTGCTCCAGCGAAAGCCGTCCATGCTCCTTGTACCAATTGGTGATACCGGTCAGCATGGCGATGATACCCATGGTCGCGACGGGTGGATCGCTGATGGAAAAAACCCCATCGGCACGGCCATTCGCCAGAATATTTCGCAGATTCATTTCGTAGCGACGGCGCAATTCCTCGACTTCAATAAAATTGTGTTCTTCCAGATTGCGCAGTTCCATGTAGGAAATGAAAACCTCCGGACCACACTGCATATGATAGCGAATATGAAAACGGACAAAGGCAATCAAGGCTTCACGCGGCGGCAGGCTTTCATCACGGGCGCTATCCCAGGTCGCCAGCAAACGCTCCATGTGCTCCACCAGCAAACCACGTAGCAGGTGCTGTTTGGTCGGAAAATGATTGTAAATGGCACCTGCCTGCAGGCCGATCTCGCGGCCGATCTGGCGCATCGAAACAGCGGCATAGCCATAACGCGCAAACAGCGACACGGCTGCCAGACGAACCCTGTCAGCCGTTTCGGCGCCAACTGAACCTACTTTGCGTGCCATTATCAATCACGAAAAACCCGGTGACACCGGGCTATCCCCTATTCCCAAACAGACACGGATGAATTTCCATCGAATCCAAGAAATGAACGTGCGTTCAATTTAACGACAATAGCCACAGCGTCAAGCGCACTTCTTGCCCAATCCGGCATCCATCAAAAGACAGGTGCCCATGCAGGCAGTCAGGCCAGCCATCTTTTGCGGCGCTTGTAGTGTTTGACATCACGGAAGGACCGACGGCCTTCGCCGCCAACGCCGAGATAGAATTCCTTGACGTCTTCATTCTCCCGAAGGTCGGCAGCAACGCCATCCAGCACAATCCGGCCGGACTCCAGAATATATCCATAGGTCGCATAGCGCAGGGCGACATTGGTGTTCTGTTCGGCCAGCAGGAAAGACACGCCTTCCTGCTCATTCAGCTTGCGCACAATTTCAAAAATCTCTTCCTGCAATTGCGGCGCCAGCCCCATCGATGGCTCATCGAGCAGGATCATTTTCGGTTTGGACATGAGTGCCCGGCCGATTGCCGTCATCTGTTGCTCGCCGCCGGACGTATAGCCTGCCTGGCTGCTGCGCCGTTCACGCAGGCGCGGGAAATATTCATAGACCAGTTCAAGATCGCGTTTGATGGCCGCATTGCCATCGCGCCGCGTGTAGCTTCCGGCCAGCAGATTGTCTTCAATGGTCAGATGGCCAAAACAGCGGCGGCCCTCCATGACCTGAATGCAACCTCTGCGGACCAATTCATTGGGCGACAGGGACTGAACCTCATTGCCTTCAAACAGGATTGTTCCCTTGGTAACTTCGCCACGCTCCGCATGAAGCAGGTTGGAAATCGCCTTCAGGGTTGTTGTCTTGCCGGCACCATTGGCGCCCAGAAGAGCAACAATGCCGCCTTTTTCCACATTCAGCGAGACACCCTTGAGAACAAGAATGACGTGATCATAAATCACCTCAATATTGTTGACCGACAGAATCGAACCCGCAGCTTTGGTCTCATTGGTTGGGGTCGGGGCCTGTGTCATCGGCGATAACCTTTCGTGCGGCAAGGATGGGCATAGTTGGCTTTGACGGCTGGAATTCCCCTCCCGGCTGATGCCGGGAGGGAAAGGTTTTGGTCTGTTACATTTTGCAGTCTTCATTGACCGGCCATGGTGCATTGGCCGTTGCATATTCAGCAGCCTTGGCCGCTTCAAGCGGCTTGATGACGGACTGGTCAGCGGTCAGCATGTCGGACGCAGGCACAAACTTTGTGCCGTCCCATTCCAGCATCCAGGCACCCGAATGACCTGTATGGTCAGCGCAACTCGTCGAGAACGGCGCAACCATGCCGGTCATGCCAAGTTCAGCAATCCGGGCATCGTCGATCTTCAGGTTTTCAAGGCCCCAGCGAAGCTGCTCGGCAGTGACAACCTTCGTATCGAACTCGTTCTGTGCAGCGCGAATGCCTTCCACCAGGATCATCGAGATAAGCAGACCGCGCTGGTAGAAAACAGTGTCCATGTCTTCAGGCTTGTCGAGCAGAGAATTGCCCGCATCAACGACGTATTTCTTGACGTCAGCCATGACGGGAGCGTCATTCATGGGAACACTCCAGGAGATGGACTTGTAGCCCTTGCCCTTTTCGCCAACAGCCTGAAGGTCACCATCATGACCTGACCACCAGATGCCAATGAACTGATCCATCGGATAGCGGGTTTTGATGGCTTCAGTGATGGCGCCGGCATTCATCGCACCCCAGCCCCACATCAGGACGTAATCGGGTTTTTCACGACGGACCTGCAGCCACTGAGATGACTGATTCTGCATTTCCTTCAAGCCGACCGGAATGGGCAGAAACTCGAAGCCGTGTTTTTCGGCCAGCGTTTCAAACAATGGAATGGGTTCCTTGCCGAAGGGATGATCGAGATGCAGAAGCGCAACCTTCTTGCCCTTCAGGCTGTCCAGATCACCCTCTGAAATATAGTTGAGCATCATCGATGCACCATCCCAATAGGATGCCGGCGGATTGAAGGCCCACTGAAAGACCTTGCCGTCGGACATGGGCGAAAAGCCGTATCCGGGAGCAAGAATTGGAATTTTGTCGACATTGGTCTTTGGCAGAACCTGCAGGGTAATACCTGTTGACCAGGGCTGTGTTACGACCGCTTTGGACTTGGTCTTCTCGTAGCACTCAACACCCTTTTCGGTGCTGTAGCCGGTCTCACATTCGTCAAAGTCGATCTTCACGCCATTGACGCCACCATCACGCTCATTGAGCATCATGATATAATCGCGCTGACCATTCATCAATGGAATCCCGGTGGCTGCAAAAGGACCGGTACGATAAGACAGGTTTGGCGCGTAGATGCTTTCCTGCGCCGACGCCAGAGGCACCGTCAGGAGTGTTCCCAGTCCCAGCGCAGCGCCAAGCAGCGCAGTTTTGACACGATACTTCATAGTTTCTCCTCCATATGTTCGTTTTTCCTGTTGGATCGGGCGAACTCACCCCGAATGGTTGTGACATCATGCCGTCATGCGGCACATTTTATCCTCAATGCGGGAATGGCCAGATGATCAGCTTCTCCCGGATAACCGCCCAGATCCTGGCCAATCCATGCGGCTCGATAATCAGCACGGCAATGATCAGCGCTCCGATGATCATGATGTTGATATGCTCCAGCAGGGAGGAATCAACTTCCACGCCAAAGGCTTCCGGAATGATATTCAGGATAACCGGAAGCGCGATGATCAGGATGGCGCCAAGAAAATTGCCCAATATGGACCCCAGTCCGCCGATAATGGCGATAAACAGAATTCTGAATGACAGGGGAATATCGAAGAGGTTTGGCTCGGCTGCACCGCGCCACAAAAACACGAACAGGGCACCCGAAACACCGACAATATACGACGAGACACCAAAGGCGATCAATTTGGCGCGCAGCAGATTGATGCCAACCAATTCGGCAGCAATATCCATGTCGCGAACCGCTTTCCACATCCGGCCGATACGCCCGCGGGTAATATTGATGGCCAGAATGGTGATGACCGAGACAATGAACAGGACAAAATAATATTGCACCATGGATGACGCCGTCGGCCCTGACACGGTAATTCCGAACATGTCGATCGTGGGAACCTGAATTGCGCCGGACGCATTGTAATTGTAAAGCCAGGACCACTTCTCGAACAGCCAGACCAGAAAGAACTGGGCTGCCAATGTGGCGATGGCCAGATAGAACCCCTTGATACGCAGCGATGGCAAGCCGAACGCCAAACCTATAGCGGCGGAAAACAGGCCCGAAAACCCAATGGCCAGCATCAGGTTCAAATCCGGGAAAATCGTCACCAGCTTGTAGCAGGCATAGGCGCCAACGCCCATGAATGCGCCGGTCCCCAGTGACAATTGCCCCGCATAGCCGGTCAATATGTTCAATCCCAGTGCCGCCAGTGCGTAGATCAAAACCGGAATAAGCAAGGTCTGAAACGCGAATTCACTGGCCATCAACGGAAAGACGACCCAAGCGAAAAACAGGATCACAGCCAGCAGGAACATGTCCTGACGCACGGGAAAAAGCGCATAGTCGCTGCGGTAGTTGGTTTTGAACTGGCCGGTAATTCGATAAAGCATATCTTGGGTCCAATCAGAGCATTAAACGCGTTCGATGATTTTTTCGCCGAACAGCCCTTGCGGCCGGAACAACAGGATGATCAGGGCAAAAACAAAGGCGAACCATGTTTCCGTGTTCCCGCCCATCAGCGGTTGCCCCCAATAGATCTCAAACAGCTTCTCCAGAACGCCAATGGCCAGGCCGCCAACGATGGCGCCGGTCACCGATTCCAGCCCGCCCAGCATCAGGACCGGCAAAGCCTTGAAGGCAATCACTTCCAGTGCAAATGACACCCCGGCGCGCGCGCCCCATACAATGCCGGTCGCAAGCGCAATGATACCTGCAATGAACCAGACCAGAACCCAGATCGTCGACAATGAAATACCAACGGACAGCGCTGCCTGATGATCATCGCCAAGAGCGCGTATGGCGCGGCCCATTTTCGAGCGGTTGAGAAACACCAGCAGCACAAGCACAAGAATGCCGGCACCGACGACCGCCGTCAGGTCTTTCTGTTCGATCAGCAGGAACCCGCCAAAGGGCTCAAAGGTATAAGCGCCGGTCGGGATCATCAATTGTTCGGTGATCATGACCTTGTTTTCGCCACCGAATATCATCTCGCCGAAACCGATCAGAAAGAGCGTGATACCGATCGTTGCCATGAACAGGATGACGTCCGGCTGGTTGACCAGCGGACGCAGAACGACGCGTTCGATTGCAACGGCCAGCACAAACATGACAACAAGCGTCAAGGGAACGGCAAGCAGCGCCGGCACGCCCTTTTCGTGCAGTCCGACCAAAGTCAGGGCGGCAAAGACCACCATGATCCCCTGAGCAAAATTGAAAATGCGCGAGGATTTGTAAATCAGCACGAATCCCAGGGCGATTAGCGCGTATAGCACCCCTGAGACAAGCCCCTCCCAAAGGACCTGCATGAGAAAATCCGGTGCGGCGGCCATATCGATAAAGGGTGCAACGAGTATTTTGTGCAAAACGTCCATCTGTTTATCCCGTTCTAGTGCGGTACGCCAAGATAGGCATCAATGACATCCTGATTGTTCCTGACCTCTTCAGGTGCGCCGTCTGCAATCTTCTTGCCGTAATCGAGAACAACGATCCTGTCCGAAAGGTCCATGACCACCCCCATGTCATGCTCGATAAGGGCAATGGTCGTGCCGAATTGCTGGTTCACCTCAATGATAAAACGGCTCATGTCTTCTTTTTCTTCCAGGTTCATGCCGGCCATCGGCTCGTCCAGCAGCAGCAGCGACGGCTCCATCGCAAGCGCCCGACCAAGTTCCACGCGCTTTTGCAGCCCATAGGGCAGATTGCCCACGGGGGTGCGGCGAATGTGCTGGATTTCCAGAAAATCGATGATGTCCTCGACCCGGGTGCGGTGCTCAACCTCTTCACTCAGCGCCGGTCCATGCCAAAGCATTTGCCAGAACATGTTCTTTTTCATCAGTTCCGAACGCCCCGTCATGATGTTGTCGAGGGTCGACATGCCTTTGAACAGCGCAACGTTCTGGAAGGTGCGGGCAATCCCCTGCCCGACGGCCTCATGCGGTCGCATGGAAATGCGTTCCTTGCCGCGAAAGGTGATTTTCCCTTCCTGCGGGTGATAAAAGCCGTTGATGACATTGAGCATCGAGGTTTTACCAGCCCCATTGGGGCCGATAATGGCGCGAATTTCGCCCTTTTTGACGTCAAACGAAATATTGGAAATGGCTTTCACACCGCCAAAGGACAAGGAGATATTGTCCACCTGCAAAAGCAGGCCGCCCTTTTCGATCCCGTCATCGGCCCGAACGCCGGCCTGTATGCCTGTTTGAATGGAAGGCTGGTTCATTCAGCTGCCTCCTTGTGCGCCTTGATGGGCCGGTTTGTCTTGACGTCCCTGATCTGCACGGTTGCCGAAATGCTGCCCTTTCGTCCGTCCTCATAGGTGACTTCCGTATTGACAAATTTTTCTGTGGAACCGTCATAAAGCGCTTCGATCAGCGGGGCATAACGCTCGGCAATGAAACTGCGGCGCACCTTCTGGGTTCGTGTCAGCTCACCATCATCGGCATCCAGCTCCTTGTGCAGGACCAGAAAGCGGGCAATCTGCGAGCCGGCAACCAGTTCCTCACCGGCCAGATCACGGTTCACCTGCTCCACATGTGACATCATCATGTCCAGAACCTGGGGCAGATTGGCGAGCTCCTGATAGGAAGCATAGGAAATATTGTTGCGTTCCGCCCAATTGCCGACAGCTGTCAGATCGATATTCAGCAGCACGGTGCAAAATTCGCATCCGTCACCGAGCGCCACGGCCTCGCGAATATTGGGAAAGAATTTCAGCTTGTTTTCGATGTATTTGGGCGCGAACAGCGATCCGTCGGTCAACTTGCCGACATCCTTTGCACGGTCGATGATTTTCAGATCGCCATGGCTGTCGAAGATGCCGGCATCACCGGTTTTGACAAACCCGTCTTCGGTCAGAGTTTCCCTGGTCTTTTCATCATCACCATAATAACCGACAAACATGCCTGGCGACTTGAACTGCACTTCGCCGTCTTCCGAAATGCGGATCACCACATCGGGGGCCGCCTTGCCGACCGTATCGGCGCGAATTTCACCATCCTTCTGTGCTGTCACATAAAGGAAAGCTTCGGTCTGGCCATAGAGTTGCTTGAGGTTGATGCCCAGCGAGCGAAAAAAGGAAAACAGATCCGGGCCGATGGCTTCGCCGGCTGTGTAGGCCGTCCGGATGTTTGTGAAACCCAATGTATCCTTCAAAGGACCGTAAACAAAGAAATTGCCCAGCGCATAGGCCACGCGTCCCATAAATGGCACGGGGCGACCCTCCAGAATGGCTTCGCCATGTTTCTTCGCGACGGCCAGGAACGTGTGGAACATGGATTTCTTGATCGCGCTGGCATCTTCCATACGGATCATCACATTGGTCAAAAGGCCCTCAAACACCCGCGGCGGCGCGAAATAGAATGTCGGGCCGATCTCTCGCAGGTCATTTTGCACGGTATCAGCACTCTCGGGACAGGCCATGCACAGACCGGATACATAGCCTTGCGCATAATTGAGATAATGATCACCAACCCACGCCAGTGGCAGATAGGCCAGCACATTGTCATCGACAGTAAGATGATCAAAATTGGCGGTGTCCCGGGCGGCCTTGACGGAATTTGCCGCTGTCAGAATGACACCCTTTGAACGCCCCGTTGTTCCGGACGTATAAAGGAATACGGATGTTTCCTGCCCATCCGAGGCATTGATCGCATCGGCCCATTGTTGTGCGCGCTGGCCATCCGCGCTGAGACTTGCCTGCCCCAGTGCCATGACATCCGAATAGTCGCGCAAATGACTGTGATCATAATCGCGCAGGCCGCGCGGCTCATCATAGATCACATCTTTGAGGGCGGGAATTTCCTCCGAAAAGGAAAGAATTTTGTCAACCTGCTCCTGATCCTGCACAATCGCCAGTTGCACGCCCGAATGGTTCAACACATAGGCCATTTCTTCGGCAACGGCATCGGAATAGACAGGAACGGGAATGGCTTTGAGAGCCTGCGCGGCGCAAAAGGCCCAATAGAGCCTCGGCCGATTGCTGCCGACAATGGCAACCTTGTCACCCTCGCCGATGCCCAGCTCCTGAAGACCCAGCGAGAATGCGCGAACCTCCTCGAGCTGCTGCGCCCATGTCCAGCTTTGCCAAACACCAAGGTCCTTGTGACGCATGGCTACGCGATCAGCAAAGCGGCTGGCGTTCAACAGCAGATACTGCGGAAAAGTCACCGGCTCACGGCCGGCATTGCTGCCCGTCGATGGCATTTTCCAAAACTCTCCTCCCAAAACCGACAGACCCTCAATCCACCGGCAAAGCGCATGCGCTTTCAATTTTGACGCTCATCTAAAATAAATGAACGTGTGTTCTTTTAATCCGGATTCTTCCTTGCACGCAAGCGACTTTAGTTTAATCCGGTTGAATTTTTACTGTATCCAACCGCTTTATTTTGGCAAACATCCAACTGGAAGAATATCGTTCCACGCGCGCCCCACCCTTACCTGTTGAAAAGCCTCAAAAATCAGCCTCAGGATAAATGGTGCCGCCTTTCGGCGATCTTTTTCAAAGCTGGGAAAAAGCTGAAACAGGCAGCAGGACGGCTGTACAGACTCAGGAAGCAGGCTGCCCGGCAACAAACTCAGCGAAATCTTCAGCGACCGCCTGGCAGGCTGTCTCATAGAGCTCTCTGCCCTGCTCCGGCGTTGCAAGCGAGGAATGTGAACCGACACGTCCGTCAGGAAAACGCGCCCTGTGCTCATCTGCCGGTCCATGCCGATCCCCCGCATGCTCTGCCATATAGGCAGCGGACAATTGTACCGGTGGATCGAGCATCTCGTGGATCACCACGCGATGGCGCGCCTGGGTAATTGCAACTTCAGATGGGGTTGCGTGCATGCCTTCCCAGTCCCCGTACCATTCGCGACGCAGGACATTGACCGGAGCAAAATCCCACCAGCTTTTGATGCGGCAGCAATCGGCCTTATCGGCCAGAGCATTGCGAAGCGGCTCCAGATTGGCGCCGTGCCCGTTCAGCACATAGATGTGGCGAAACCCGTGGTGCATCAGCCCATCGACAACCTCTCCAACCACGCGACCAAAGGTCTCTGCCGATAGCGACACCGTGCCGGGAAAACTCATGTTGAAGGGTGCCGGTGTATATTGAATGGTTGGAGCAACCAGTGCCCCGGTCAGTTCCCCGGCGCCTGTGGCAATATCCTGCGCGCACAGACTGTCGGTGCCAATCAGCCCGATCGGACCATGCTGCTCAATGGAGCCGGTCGGCAAAAAAATACCGTCCCGTTCGCCAAGATAATGCTCAACTTCCTGCCAGGTGGAAAGATCCAGCCTCATGGAGGACTTCCAAGCTCCGATTCCAGCCATAGCGCGATGGCCGGTTCATACTGAGCCAACTCTGCGGCGACATTCGGCTCAGCGCGCAAAGCCTTGTTGTAATCCACAATGGGTGGCGGAAGGGGAACGCCCAGTTCCATTCCCCTGTTCAACAGATTCAGAACACACAGGGTAATGGCATAACCACAATCGGCCAGGCTGAGCTGGTCCCCTGTCATCAGCGGCGACGGGCTGGAAATGCGCGCCAATTGGGCGAGCCGGTCCGCAATGAGCAGGCTCTGCGTCTCAACCACCACCGGATCACGCCTGGCCGGATCGACATGGGCAAACAGGGTGCGCACAGAGGGCTCCAGACGTGTATCGTGAAACCGTGAAAGGAACCGGGCCTGCGCGCGCGCCTGCAGACCTTCGGGCCATAATGCAGGCTCAGGCACCAGTTCATTGAGGTATTCGTTGATCGCTTCGGAATCGGCCAGCAGAAAACCATCATGATCAATTGCCGGCAAGGTACCGGACGGTACGATCTGTTTGTAGGCGTCGCTGGCATAGCCACCCGGCGGCGGAACATCTTCCCACGCCAGTCCCTTGGCTCGAAGGACGATACGCGTTTTGGCGCTGTAAAGGCTGGGCGGAATTGAATAGAGCCGGATCATCAGCTTTCCCCGAAAAAGGACCGCCCGTCAGGCGGTCCTGCAACATCCATGTGTAAAGAGCAAAACTCCGATCAGACCTTGATGTCAAACCTTGAGTTTCGAACCCTGTGTATTATCGAGCACGTCTTCAGTTAGACAGCTGCCACTTGACAGCCAGCGCGTCAAAAAAGCCACCTTCCTTTTTCAGACTGATCCACGTGTTGACATAGTTGATCCAGATCTGATCGTCCTGCGGCAGCAGCATGGCAATTGGTGTTGGCGCCTTCGGAGCAGACACCGGAACCACCATCATCTGCGGATATTTTGCCACCAGCTTATAGGCTTCCACATTTGATGTTATGTGGGCGTCTGCACGACCGGAAAGCACCTCCTGAAAGTCCCGCGCCGGGGCCTCCACAATCTGATGTTTGGCATTAGGGAAAAACTCTTTGACCTGCTTTTCCTGTGTTGTGCCAAGTGTCGCCGCGACGGTAACCTCAGGCTTGTCGAGATCGCCCCAGTCTTTGAACTTGTCGGCGTTTTCCGCCAGAATCAGCGGCACGGTGGCCAGTGAGAAATAACTGTCGGAATAACCGGCAGCCTTCGCCCGTCCCGGCGAAATCGATGCAGATCCTGTCATGTGATATTTCCTGGCAACCACACCATTGACAAGGGTCTTCCAGTCAGTTGGCACAAACTCGACTTCAACGCCCAGATCCTTGGCGAGTTCAGTCATCACATCGATATCATAACCCTTGTAGCTGTTGCTTGCCGGATCCCGCATGGACATCGGGTTCCAATCTCCGGTCGTGCCGACCTTCAAAACGCCATCACCGAGTATTTCCTGCAATGCGGACTGCGCATGTGCGGCTGATGCTCCGGTGACAAGCACAAGTGCAAGCAGGCATGTTTTCACAAATCTCATCTGTCTTCCTTCCTTTTAGCGCCCCTCTGGAAAGCGCAATTTGAGTTTTTCGAATTATCCCAGGAATTGCAATCGGATAAATTTGTTGCACCACAATAAACTCAATGATAGTCAGGAAAGTCAACAATAATCAGCGATTTTGCCGCCCTTGGCAGGCAAACCAGGCTGCGGAACGATCATGGAGCGATTGCTGGGCGCACCTGCGGCGCAACGCAATATCAGCTTCGTCATACACGAAGGAGGAGCTCATCCGTGACAGACCTTGCCAGCGATGCGCGTTCTGCCGGGCGGACAGCCCCGATTATCGAACTCATCGGTGTCAACAAATGGTTTGACGATTTCCAGGCACTGAAGGACATCAATCTGGCTGTCCTGCCGGGTGAAAAACTGGTTGTTTGCGGTCCCTCCGGATCGGGGAAATCAACCATGATACGCTGTATCAACCGGCTGGAACGCCACCAGTCGGGTCGCATCATCGTTGACGGCACTGAACTTGACGACGACGAAAAGAACATCCGCACAGTGCGGCAGGAAGTCGGCATGGTCTTCCAGCAGTTCAATCTTTTTCCGCACCTGACCGTTCTTGAAAACCTGATGATCGGGCCGCAACGCGCGCGCAAGATGACGAAGGCACAAGCCCGCGAACGCGCCGAACTCTATCTTGAGCGGGTGCATATTCCCGAACAGGCTGACAAATATCCCTCTCAACTGTCCGGCGGGCAACAACAGCGCGTGGCCATAGCCCGCTCCTTGTGCATGGAACCGCGCATCATGCTGTTTGACGAACCAACATCGGCGCTTGATCCGGAAATGATCTCCGAAGTTCTTGATGTCATGACGGAGCTGGCTGAAAGCGGCATGACCATGGTTTGTGTTACCCACGAAATGGGCTTTGCCAAGCGGGTCGCCGATACAATGGTCTTCATGGATGCCGGTGAAATTGTTGAATCTGCTGACCCCGAAACATTCTTCGGCAATCCGCGAACCGATCGCTGCCAAAGGTTTCTGCAACAAATTTTGGGGCATTGATGCTGCTCCCTGCCACCTGGAGAATCACCATGCGCCTGGCCGGACATCACCGCACTCTTGTCAAAATGCTGGCTGTCTCATTGATTGCGGTTCTGCTCAGCGGATGCTCCAGCAATTGGGGCTGGTATGTGGTCTCTCCGATGACCAAGAGCGGCATGAACAATCTGCTGTTTCTCATCGGCGGCTTGAAATACACTTTGCTGCTCTCAGTGACCGCCATCATGATTTCCGTGGTTGTCGGTCTGCTTGTGGCGCTGCCGGGCCTTTCGGAAAACCGTGCGCTCAAACTCTTCAACAGAACCTATGTCGAATGTATCCGGGCCATCCCCATTCTGGTGATGATCCTGTGGGTCTACTACGGCCTTCCGCAAATCGCAGACATTCAGATTGGAGTCTTCTGGGCCGGTGTGCTGGCCCTCGCCCTGTCGGACAGCGCATTTCAGGCAGAGATCTTCCGCGCCGGCATACAGTCGATACACCGCGGCCAATATGAGGCGGCGCGGTCCATTTCACTGAGCTACACCGACACGATGCGCTTTATCATTCTGCCACAGGCCATCAAGCGCATCCTGCCGGCGCTGGGAAACCAGCTGGTCTATATGCTGAAAATGTCCTCACTGGTCTCGGTCATCGGCATGCAGGAACTGACGCGCCGGGCCAACGAACTGGTTGTGACGGAATATCGCTCACTGGAAATCTATACGATCCTGATTGTCGAATACCTGGTGCTCATCCTCATCGTATCAGCCGGTGTACGCTGGCTGGAGCGGCGGATGCGCACGGATGAAGGCAGTTGAACCCTTAACAACACACGGAGGAAACATGTCAGCCTGGATTAGCATGATCGACGATGAAAATGCCGACAGTGACCTGCTGGAGGCGCTTGCCATGGCGCGCACACCGCATGGCACGGTAGATAACGTCATGCGGGTGCACTCGCATCGTCCCAATACCATGCGCGGGCATGTCGTGCTCTATCGTGCCGCGCTCCACGATGAAGCCAACACTTTGCCGCTTTGGCTGCAGGAGACCATTTCCTCCTATGTGTCGCTGCTGAACAATTGCGCCTATTCCTTTGCCAATCACTGGGCCAATGCCCGCCATCTGATTGCCGATGATCAGCGCGCGGATGCCATCGAACAGGCATTGCGTCTCGACTTGCCGGATATGGTGTTCGAGGGTGCAGAAGCTGCCATGATGCACTATGCGCACAAACTGACACGTCATCCCGGCGACATGGTCGAGCAGGACGTTGTGCAATTGCGCGAGGCCGGCTTTGATGACGGCCAGATTCTCGAAGCCAATCAGATCATCGGATATTTCAACTACGTCAATCGATGCCTGAACGGCCTCGGCGTCACCACCGATGGTGACATTGTGGGTTTCTACAAGGAAAGCGCATCCGACAATATTGCATAATAGTAAATTTGTTGCATAATATGCATTCAGTCATGATGGAGGAAAAGACATGTCCGATGCCGCTATCAAACAGGTTGATCATGATTTGATCCCGATCATCGATATTGGTCCCTTGCGGGATGGTTCCGACCCGATCGGCGTGGCCAGAAAACTGCACCGCGCCAGCCAGGATGTCGGCTTCATCTATGTTTCCAACCATGGCATTTCAGAGGATGCCATTGATGCTGCCCGCAACGCCGCCATGCGCTTCTTCCGCTGCCCTGCAGAAGACAAACAGCAGATTTCCATGCAGGGTACCCATCGCGGTTTCCTCTCCATGGGCGGCGCCAAAATGCAGGACGGCGCTCCGGCGGATCTCAAGGAGAGCTTTCTTTGGGGCTATGAGAGTGCGACAGGCAAGGCACCGGACGATCACTCGCTGCGCGGTGAAAACCGCTGGCCGACCTTCATTCCCGAGATGCAATCGGTATCGATGGATTATTTCAATCAGGCCCATGGCGTGGCGCACCACCTCATGCGTGGATTTGCCCTCGGCCTCGATCTGCCGGAAAATACATTCCTGAAATCCAGTGCAGCACCGCTGAGCCGCGCCTCCTATGTTTACTATCCGCCGCAACAGGCGACAGACGGCGCCCAGTTCGGGGTTGGGCCGCATACGGATTTTGGCGTCCTCACCGTCCTGTGTCAGGATGCGGTGGGTGGCCTTCAGGTGCAGTCACTGGATGGCGATTGGGTTGCCGCCCCACCCATTGCCGGCACCCTGGTGGTCAATGTCGCCGATCTGCTGGCGCGCTGGACCAATGGCGCCTACCGTTCCACGCCTCACCGCGTCATCAACACATCGGGTAAAGAGCGCCTTTCCCTGGTTCTCGCCTATGACCCAGAACCACAAACGATGATTGACCCGCGTGACATATTTGGACCGGACTGCCTGTTGAAGGAACAGCCGATATCCTGCGGTGACTATCTCGACTGGCGTTTTGAGAAGGCATTTGCCTATCGGGCCAGGAACAACAGTTGAACAACAGGCAACAGCGGGCAGTCTTGTGACGGATCAGGTCGAACAGAAAAAATCCATTTCGGATGGCGGTCTGGACAAGGCGGTCGGCAAGGCCCTGCGCGCCCTGCGGGAAACAAACCGTCTGACAGCCCGTGACCTTGCCACCCGCTCAGGTGTATCAGCCGCCATGATCTCGCGCATTGAAAACGGCCAGGTCTCGCCTTCCCTGTCCACGCTGGAAGCGCTGGCCAATGCCCTCGACGTGCCGATTGGCAGCCTGCTTCGCGAGACAGGAACCGCAACAGCCGACATCACCCATGTGGTCGCCGGAAAAGGCCTGGTCTCGACCCGAGTGGCTGGCAGGCATTCCCACGATTTTACCGCTCTTGGTTTCCATCGCCGTCCCGGCCTTGAATTCGAAGCTCTGATGGTAACCCTCGACAGAAAAGACGATTCCCGCCCACCGATTTATAATGGATACGGCTGCCTGTTCATCTATGCGCTCGAGGGAGAAGCCATCTATCTGTATGGTGATCGGGATATTCACCTGCGCGCAGGCGATTCACTCAGCCTCGACGCAGAACTGCGTCACGGCTTCAAGGAGGTCCTGACACAAACGTTCCGCTTTTTGTCCGTTCAGGCGGCAGGACGCTGAGCAACTGATCGCAAGGAGGGGCAGACCAAGAACAATGGATGACATCCACCGGAAAGACCCTGATAAAGGTGCGGACAACCTTCTGATCAATTGCGCGCGCGTTCATGCAGGCGACAGATTGCTGATCATCCATGAAGACCCCGCACTTGGCTGGTATGATCGCGAAGCGCCTCAGTTGGTTGCAGCAAGGGCCCGGCAACTCGGACTTGCAGTCACCACGCTGGAGGTTCAGGGACCGTCCGAAACCGGCGCACTCCCGCATGAAATCCTCGATGCAATCGCCGCGCATGATCAAACCATCTTTTTTGCCCGCATGGGAGACCAAAATCGATTTTCGCCCGGTGGGGCTGCAAAACCCGCCATCATGTCCTACGCACTGGATGCCGACATGCTCGGCTCTGCCTACGGACATTTTCACTATGCCGCTTTTGTCGACCTGAGAGATGCGCTCAATGATACCATGGATTCAGCAGCAAAAATTCACATAGGCTGCCCCAACGGTACGGATCTTAGCGGACATCCGGTCAGCGACCCTGCAGAAGCGGCTGATGTCACGATAAAACGCTTTCCCATGGGTATCTACAAACCCATCATGGCAACGGGCTTTACTGGCAAGGTGGCCTTGACCCGCCATCTCACCCCAACGGGATCACGGTCCTATTTGCCAGCCAGCATTCCGCTTCGCGACACCGTATGGGCGCATATGGACGGCAACCGCATCAACCGCTTTGAGGGCGCCGCCACAACGGTCAGCGCCGTTGAAGAACACTATGGCCGAGTCGCCGAGAAATTTGGCATTGATCCAATGTATGTGGATTCCTGGCATTCGGGCCTGCACCCGGCTTGCAGTTACGCCACTGCGGCAGATGACAACCCGGATCGCTGGTCAAACTCTGCCTTTCCAAATCCGCGCCTGTTGCATTTTCATACCTGCGGGGCCGACAGGCCCGGTGAAATCTGCTGGATGGTATTTGATCCCGTCATTACACTGGACGGAAAGGTCTTGTGGGAGGCTGGACACCTTGACCGTGAATTCAACACTCAAATCGTCTCGGTCTTCGAAAAATGGCCGGATCTTCAAGTGTTGTTTGACAATCCGGCCCGGCAGATCGGTTTTTAGGGAACCTTCAGCCAAGCCCTGCGTTATAGCTTTCATACGGTTCCGTTTCCTTGTTTTTGATGGCTTGACCGCCTGATGGGGAATTACGATACTGTTGATCGCATGCATTCGACCAAGTGACGACATGCAACCATGAAATGAAAACGCCCCGGCCAAGTCCATTTATATCGGCATAGTGGACGCCAAACGCAGGAATGATTTTATGAAAAAAATGCTTATTGTACTTCTCGCAGTCGCACCTTTGGCAGCATGCACGACCGCTGAAAAAACGGTATCCGGCGCAGGTGCTGGCGCCGCAATCGGCGCGATAGCAACAGGTGGCGTCGGTGGCGCAGTTGTTGGCGCAGCGATCGGCGGTTTCGGCACCTATCTGGCCACCACAGGTGGTGGAAATTGCCAATACAGAAACTCCAGAGGTCAGATCTACACAGCCCGCTGTCATTGGCTGTAGGTTCTTTCTTCTGTCGAGGCATCGATTGAAACGCGTTGTCTGAGCAGACTGCCTTGAGATGCGAAATGCGACAGATGTGAAAGAGTGAGACCCGAAGAACAAAACGGCGCACGGGATTTTTTTGCGAAACGATCTCGTGCGCTACTGGTTGCATGCATGTTTCAAAAGCGGGAACAGCGGGCGACAAGCGCGCGGCAAACCTCCAAAATCTTCAATATCCTGACGAACAGGATACCGGCTTGAACAAGCGGGTTGCTGTCAGAATGGCACAACCAGGTTCACATCGCCGCCATAGGTGAGGAATTTTTCGGCATATTGTGCAGCCCCGCTGATGCGAAAGGCTGAGCCACCGGGTCCGACCAAATCGAGACCGACTGCGCCATCATAATAGATCTCCGCCAGGGAACTCGTCACCGTAAAGCCCGGCACTTCCTGCCCCTCGCCCTGCATGGTTGCGGTGAGGCTCGTGCCATTATCTTCGGTGCCGGTGATGAAATACGTCATGCCGCCCTGAACAAATGCCCTGACCTTCACGCCCGACTGCGTGCTGGATTCCGTTGCAAGGGTGAGCGCGGGCCGAACCGCAGCAAAATATTCATCCCTGGATTCAACATCCAGGCTTGCGCCTTCAGCACCACTTTCCGACAATGAATCATTGCGAAAGTAGCCACCCCAGGCCTCAACCATGGGCCCAATGCTCATGGCGCCCATTTTTGCCTGATGGGCCAGCCGCACCTGCCCGCCACCGAAATACATTTTCTGTCTGCCCTCGGCCGTCATCGGCGTATCTGTCAGCGTGAGGTAGCGTTCAACATCATAGATGGCTGCACCACCGACGGCGGCAATTTCAAAGGAGACCCCGTCGTTGAAGCTGCTCAGTGCCAATCCACCCTGCAGACGGTGGCCATCGCTGGACGCATGATCCTGGGTATCGATCTGGCTGCGATCATAGGAGATGCCGACAGAGGCACCCTGATTGTCGCCAAACGCCCCGCCCATGCCGGCCTGTATATTGATAGCCTGCTCCACAAAGCCAAGGTACTCGAAGCTCTCGTCGCGGGTCAGTTGGTGTCCACCAGCCTTAAACCAACGACATCCTTTTTCGCGCTGGGCCTCATCCGGATTCTGACAATTGAGCATCGATCTGGCAAATTCCTGATTGCTCAGAACGCTGGCCAGTTCATTGTCTATATAGGGTTCGGGCGTCAACTGATCGTATTCATTGCGCAATGTCGATAGATCAGGCGCTTCCAGCAAAGCGTTGATAATCGGTGTAATCCCATCAGAATTTCCTGCTGCAATGGCAGCCGTAATATAATTGGCCGCAGCTGTCTCATTGCGATTGAGACCATCGGGTGCAAAATTGACCAGCCATTCCAGATAGACATTGTCGGTCGTCGTCGTGTCATAGGTAATCTCGTAATTGACGACCTCCGTATCGGCCGCGACCAATGTCGGACTGCCATGGTCTCCGGCCGTCGTCATGATCAGAACCTTGCCGGTAACATCCGGTTCCACATAGGCGCCATTGACCGAATTGACTACGACCAAACCATCGAGATCCGCATCACCAGTGATATGAAACAGGTCAGCCTCGCCCGGAACGCCCGGACCAGGATTGGCATCCGCCACCTGGAAATCGACATCGACCTCATAGGTGCCGGTTCCATCCTGCAGGTAATTTCCGGTGAGTGTCGTTGTGTATATCTGGTCCTTGTTTCCCGGCGACACGACACCGTAATTGGTTAATGTATTACCCGCTCCAATATTGATATCTGAGCCCATGTTCAACGTTCCGCCATCGTAATTGGTCAGCACATTGGTGACACCCGCCAGATAGATGGACCCGGTCACGGTGCCATAATTGTATAGGGTATCGTTGATGGTGGTGCTGTTGGCCGTTGTCGTTTCCGTCAGAATGGCGGTTCCTAGATAATTCTGTTGGGTCGTGACAATACCGCTATTGTTGACCACATTGTCAGCGCCATCCAGCAGTCGAATGCCGATCGGATTGCTGTCCGTGCCCGTTCCGTCCGTATCCAAACCACCAACGACAATTGCATCGTCCGTCAGTGTCACGGTTATGGCACTGTTGTTGTTGACGCCAATACTCTGGGCAATGATTCCGCTCGAATTCTCGCCCGATGTGTCAACGCGTCCGTGGGCCGTAACCGCGACCGCCTTGCCGGTTCCAGTGGCGCCCTGCGCGATATCGTCTCCCGTGTCCGTATCTTCCGTGCCGCTGCCGCTCTGGGCGAAAATGCCGGCCGCACCGGCACCGGTCGTGTAGATGTTGCCGTCATGCTCGACGGTTACGGTTCCCGCATCCCCGGAGTCGCCGTTGGTTCCGGAGAAAAATGTGCCAACACTGTAACCGGCCGAACCGGCGACGCCGCCACCACCGCCGACGCTTTGTGCGAAGATACCGGTTGCGCCTGCCCCGGTCGTTGCAATCAGGCCATTGCTGGTCACCGAGACATCGGCGCCATTGCCGCCTGTCCCGCCGCCCAGTGCGAGATCGACACCGATACCAATATTAACGCCAGGCCAGAAAAGATTCTGGCTGATATCGCCACCATGCCCGCCACCACCGCCAATGGACTGTGCAAAAATACCCATAGCGGAAGAACCGGTTGTCAGGATATCGCCCGAATGCGTGATGGTCACTGTGTCCGCATTGCCGCCGGATGCACCTTTTGCACCAAGCGCAAGAATTGAAAATGCGGTCCCTGATGTCGCGCCACCGCGTCCACCGCCGCCGCCAATACTTTGCGTGTAAATTCCAAATGCCTGATCGCCGATAGTGAGGATATCGCCGCTATTGTCGACAACCACTTTGCCACCATCTCCCTGGGTGCCCTCCGCACCACCAATGGCAACACTGACATTGGTCCAGACTTTCAGCGCATTCGCAGGATTCATGATGATGATGCCATCGGCGATTATGACACCCGTAAGGCCGATCAGTGGAACAGTTCCTATCGCGCCATTACCGCCGTCGCCGCCGCCGCCACCAATACTATGTGCGTAAATTCCGTCGGCAGCGGCACCTTCCGTAATGATGTTGCCCGCATTGGTAATCGAGACCGTGCTGGCATCACCACCACCACCACCGGCGCCGCCCACCGATACATTCAAGGTAAGCGATTTGTCACCACTATCGGGTGCTGTCTGACCGCATACAGCACAGCGACCTACCAGCATGGAGAATGCGTCTGCTGCACCACCGGCCCCGCCGCCGCCGCCGATACTTTGAGCCGATATGCCCTTGGCGTTTCCATCACGCGTGTGTATTGATCCGCTATTCGACACGGTAGCCGAGTTGGCATCGCCAGCCGAACCACCGGCGCCGCCCACGGCAACTTCGATGTTTAACGTTCGCTTGTCAGCTTCACCACTCTGGCTCAAGCCGGCAATGCCGGAGAAGCTCGATCCGCCTTTCCCGCCACCGCCGCCAATACTCTGAATCTCAATACCCGTGGAAGCCACACCATGTGTGTTAATGCTGCCATTGTTGGTAACGTCCACCGCTTCGCCATCGCCTGCCGCGCCGCCGGAGCCGCCAATTGCAACGCCAACGGACAGATTCGTGCCCTCTCCCTCGCGTGACAATGCCGCAACGGCTGAAAGACCACCCGTTCCGCCGCCACCGCCGACACTATGGGCAAAAATACCTTCACTGTAATGTCCGCTGGTCTCGATAATGCCATTGTTGGTGACTGTCACCAATCCGGCGTCATTGCCGCTGCCACCGGCACCGCCGACAGAAACATTGATATGCTGGGCGCTGTTGCTGCCGGATATATCTCCGGAAAAAGACAGTCCGCCGTCGCCGCCGCCGCCGCCAATACTCTTTGCATAAATGCCCGCTGACTTGTAGCCGGAGGTGGTCAGATCCCCGTCATTGGCAGCGATCGTCACCGCCCCGGACGTATTGCCGGAACCGCCGCCCCCACCAACGGAAACACCCAGGTTCCCCGAACCGGTCGCCGACGTATTCAGGCTGAGATTGGCCGAGATTGCCATGCCGCCCGAACCGCCGCTGCCACCGATGCTCTGTGCCTGAATCGCATGGGAATAATCACCCGTTGTTGACACACCACTAGCATTGCTGATCCCCACATCGCTGCTGGTTCCCCCATCACCACCGCCACCGCCAACGGTCACGCCGATATTGACGGTCTTCTCTCCCGTACCCAGATTGCCGGTGAAGGCAAATCCGCCTTCGCCACCGCCACCGCCCTGGCTCAGTGCATAAATGCCGGTCGCGCTCTTGCCTGTGGTGCTGATCAAACCGCTGCTGCTAACAACCGTCACGGCGTCGGCTGTGCCGCCATCGCCAGCGCCGCCGCCAACGGTAACGCCGACATTGCCGCCATCGTCCAACGAGACCTCGACAGAGCCGGCAAAACCACCTGCGCCGCCGCCTTTGCCAACGCTTTGTGCCATAACCGCGTGTGCGCCGTCACCGGTCGTCACGACGGAACCGATCTGTGTCAGATCGACCGCGCCGCCGTCGCCGCCACCGCTGCCCGATCCGCCGATTGTAACGGCGATATTCGAGCCCTTGCTGAAGTCACCGGAAAGGCTGAAACCGCCATTGCCGCCACCGCCGCCGACACTCTGCGCCTGGACGCCGTAAGACTGGCTGCCCTGGGTCTGCACATCGCCATTATTGGCGACGGTGACAGAAGCGCCATCGTTCCCGTCTCCGCCGCTGCCGCCCACCGTCACAGCCAGATTGGTGCTTTTTGCAACGTCGAAACCGGCGCTGAAACCACCATTACCGCCGCCGCCGCCGATACTCTGACCGATGACACCAGCAGCATTGTCGCCAACGGTGTAGACATCACCCGAATTGGTCAGTTGAACAATACCAGCGCTCGCGCCGGTCCCGCCGCTGCCACCAACGCTGACACTGATATTGCCACCGTCGCCGCCCGTAACCACGCCTGCAGCAACACTGAAACCACCATTGCCGCCGCCGCCGCCGACGCTTTGCGCCAAAATGCCGCCCGCCAGTGCACCGCTCGTGCTGATCGTGCCAACACTGGTGACCGTCACACCGGCTGCGCTCTCGCCGGAACCGGCGCCGCCGCCAACGCTGACCGGAATGCCGGCCCCGTCACCCAGGGCCAGTGTGCCGGAAATGCTAAAGCCGCCATTGCCGCCGCCACCGCCCTGACTTTGTGCCAGCAATCCGGTCGAATGACTGCCGACAGTTGTGATGTTACCATTGTTGTTCGCAATAACCGCACCGCCCTTGCCGCCGCTGCTCCCGCCGCCACCGACGCTGACAGAAATATCCGCTGAATCGGAAGCGCTGCCCGTCAGCGAGATGGAAAATCCGCCATTGCCGCCGCCGCCGCCGACACTCTGCGCAATAAATCCGCTTGAATGGCTACCGCTTGTTTGCAAAGTCCCGGTTGAATCCACCGTTACCGAACCGGCATTGTCGCCGCTACCACTGCCACCGCCGACACTGGCGGTTACGTTGAAATTCTCGGAGGCTGCAAGGCCGATGCTGAAACCGCCATTGCCGCCGCCGCCGCCGACACTCTGAGCGAACACAGCAGTGGAATGGTCTCCACCTGTTGTTACATTGCCGATGGACGTCAGGCTGGCGCTATCGGATGATCCGCCACTGCCTCCGCTACCACCGACGCCAACGGCAAAGCTGGCATTTTCCGAAGCGGCAACGCTGATGGAAAAGCCACCATGACCGCCGCCGCCGCCAACACTTTCAGCCACAATACCGGAGGAATGATCACCCTGTGTTGTCACGTCCGCCCAACTCGTCAGCGTTGCAGCGCCTGCCGCCCCGCCACTGCCGCCGCCGCCGCCAACCCCAACAGACAAGGCACCGGTTGAAGACCCGCCGAAGGTGATATCAAAACCACCCAACCCACCGCCGCCGCCAGCGCTCTGGGCCAGGATGCCGTCGCTGTGGTCGCCCTGGGTTGACACTGTTCCGTTGAATTGAAGGTCTACAGAGCTGCCGTTTCCGCCGCCGCCGGCACCACCGCCGATCCCGATGCTGGCATCCGCAATATAGCCTCCGCTGACAGAAACGGTCCAGCCACCCTTGCCACCGCCGCCACCAAGGCTTTGGGCAAAAACACCCCCGGAATGATCACCGGTTGTTTGGACGGCGACCGAGGTGCTGGAGGCATTTGCAAGCGGATTGACCTGCACGGCACCACCGTTGCCGCCATTGTCGCCCTTGCCACCCACGCCGATGCTGACAAAGGCGCCAACATCGACGGAATTGCCGCCTTTGCCGCCACCGCCGCCATAGCTTTGCGCAAAGATTCCGTTTGAATGGTCACCACCCGTCGATATGTCATTGCTGTTGGTGACCTGAACGCTGCTGCCATTGCCACCACTGCCGCCGGAGCCGCCAATGGCTGCAATAATGCCACCGGTTGAGCCACCATGGCCACCGCCACCACCGCCGCTTTGGGCAAACAGGGCGTCCGAAGAATCGCCAACCGTGGAAATTGCACCGCTGTTCGCAACGAAAACCTCTCCTCCACTGCCGCCGGAGCCACCTCCCGCCCCGATGCTGACCAGACCAAGCGAAAGGCCCGCATCCCCACCACCGCCGCCGATGCTCTGAGCCTGAATACCAGACGAACTGTCATCCTGCGTTATCAGGGTGGCGATATTGTCGACCGTGACCGTGTCGGCATTACCACCGGCGGAACCGCTGCCTCCAAGGGAGACAATTCCGCCATCCGTATTGGCGCTGCCACCGCCGCCACCGGTGCTTTGCGCCATGATGGCGGTGGCATAGGTGCTGTGCGTTGTTATCGCGCCATTGTTGTTGACTGTTACGGTGGAAGCATCGCCGCCACTTTGCTCACTTGCGCCAAAGGAAAACAACTCGAAACCACCGCCGCCGTCACCTGCAAATCCACCCACGCTCTGGGCCAGAATTCCGCCAGCACCAGAACCTGATGTCTCGATACTGCCATTGTTGGTAATGTCGATTGCAGCCGCAAGACCGCCTTTTGCTCCGCCGCCGCCACCACCTGAAAGCCCGTCTGCGGACCCCCCGTTACCGCCTGCGCCGCCAAGGCTCTGGGCATAAATACCCTGTGATTGTGAACCTGAGGTTGTGATTGTCGTTCCGTTGTTGGAAATGGTGATGGTCCCTGCAACATTGCCGGATCCGCCATCACCGCCTTTGGAATGAACAGCGCCTTCCGCATGTCCTCCGTCGCCACCATCACCGCCGTCGCTGACGGCAACGATACCATGGGAAATATTGCCGCTGGTGTCGATTTCAGCATCACTTGTGACGACAATATCGCCACCTGCTCCACCCTGGCCGCCCTTGCCGCCTTCGGTGGAGAACGGGTCCACGACATCATCCTTACCGGTTCCGCCCTTGCCGCCATCCCCGCCCTTCGCGGTTACGGCAATGCCTTCGGCATTATCAGCAGACGTGGATATGCCCCAATTTCCGTCCTGATAATCAACTTCCAGGTCCAGACCGGCTTCACCTTCCTTGCCGTTATCTCCCTTGCCGATCTTGCTCTCGCCCTCATCGCCTTTTTTGCCGTCACCATCCAGTGTAATGCCGACGCCGCCGATTGTTGTCGTCAACCCATTCACATTCAGCGTCGTGACATCAGGATCGTAATCACGGGATTCGATCAAGAAGCCAGCGGATTCGTCGCCGGAACAGTCCACAGTGCTGCCGGAAACCGTGCAGGCGGCATGGGCTGGCGGGACGACATATAGAAGGCTGGATATTGCGATCAGCGCCACGGTAACAACCGGGCCGCCTTTTAAAACCGCATCAGATCGCCCGGTCTTTGGAACGCCAGATGAAGCAGCACGGGATGCGAGATGCAAACCATCATCATGTTTTTGCAGTCGGCAAGGTTTCACGCCTATCTCCCGAATCCAGAGGCAAACGATGACATGCTCTTCTGGTGTCGTTTTCCATTCATTGCGAATCATGCTTCGAAAATCAATTCACTACAAGAACTCAAGGAAAAAAAGGAGCCTCCACGCGCAAAAAAGGAGAAATGAGTGCGCAAGTCATTGAAAGGCATTGCAACGCGACATTTGCAACTTTAAGGGTGCGTCTGGCTTTGAAAGAATGTGGGGCCGTTTCCTGACTGATTTGCCCGGCATCGGTTTGATATTGCAGCACGCTGAACCCTAATAAACTGCACACACTTGAAGAAAATATCAGCACGCGCGATAATTTGCCTGTCCTATCGGACCTGACCCCGCCCAATCCGACCCAACGAAGAGTACAGATGCGTTTTTTTTTCCTCATTCTGTTTATCGGCGCAGCCTTTTTTGCCATAGCTGCAGCCTTTATCGTTCCGGCCAGTGACCGGAATGCCTTTATAGCCAGCGTGAAAAATGAGATCCCTGCCGGGTGGCGTCCTGGCGCGTGGCTGCCGACAGATCGAATCCGGAAATTCTTCTCGGTCGACGCGGACGAAATACAGGCCAAAAGGGCAAAGCCTGTCGAAACGGCTGCACCATTGATTGCAGATGCCATTCCCATGCTCCAGGGAAAGGCCATCGGTGACTGGATTCACAATTGCGAACTCGATGCCAGTGGCGGCTTGCGTTGCTCAATCGCCTATCAGGTTATCAATAAAATCAGCGGAAAAGTCGTCTTTTCATGGCAAATCACGCTTGATCGAAACATGAATTTCGCTTCAGCCTGGCGCACGACAACGGGCGTTCTGATCAACCGCGGGATACTCCTTGACGCAGGCACCGACAAACCGATTACCCTGCCCTACTATCTGTGTGATGACGGTTTTTGCGAGGCAAGGGCAAGACTTGCCGGCGATTTCATCGACACGCTTTTGCATACCACAGGGGCCAAGGCGACCGTCTACACGATGTCCGGAGAGCCGGTAAAACACACCATCAGCATTGATGGTCTCGCAGATGGATTGAGAACCCTGCTTGACAGTTCAAAGCAGGGTTAAAGCATAGAAAGATGGGCAGCGGATAGGCAACCATGATCGAGCTTCCCGCCGCCAATGCAAACAAGGCAATTGATGATCGTCCAAAAGTGATCACCTGACGCAGCCAACAGCAGTCGCTCCATCAGGTGATCCATGTTCTTTTTGCAATGGCTGCAGTTCTCACCGCAAAATCAGAATACCGGCGGGAACCCCCGGCCGCCGCGTTCCATGGTGATCCAACGGGTTTCCGTGAAAGTCTCCATCGACCAGCGCCCGCCATGCTTGCCGGACCCAGAGGCCTTGAACCCGCCAAAGGGGACATGCGGCTCGTCGTTGACAGGCGAACAATTGACATGGCAATTGCCGGTTTCTAGCTGGTTGACAATGGCCAGTCCGCGCGCTTCATCTTCAGTCATCACGCCCGCAGTCAAACCGTATTCGCTGTCATTGGCGATACGGATGGCTTCCTCATCATTCCTGACCTTGAAGATGGAACAGACGGGACCGAAAGATTCCTGCTGATACATGAGCATGTCCGGCGTCACGCCAGAGAACACGGTCGCGGAGACATAGCGCCCGTCGATTTCGCCACCGGCAAGCACCTTTGCACCCTTGGCCTTTGCATCATCGAACTGCGCCTGCAGGCGGTCGGCGGCGCGATCATTGATCACCGGGCCAAGTACATTTTCCTTCTCGTTCGAACTGCCGACTTTCAATTTGCGTACACGCTCCAGAAACTGTTTGACGAAAGTGTCATAGACTTTTTCGTGTACGATGACGCGCTCGACGGACATGCAAATCTGGCCCTGATGCATGAAAGCGCCAAAATTGGCCGCCTGCGCCGAACGCTCAAGATCCGCATCATCGCAAATGATCATCGAGTTCTTGCCGCCCAGCTCCACGCAGCATTTTTTCAGATGTGCACCCGCCTTGGCGGCAATCAGCCGACCAACCGGTGTTGAACCGGTGAAGGACACACCTTTGACATGCGGATTCTCGATCAGCTCGTCGCCAACCGCCGCAACATTATCCCGGCTGCAGGTGATGACATTGAAAACACCTTTGGGCAAACCGGCCTCTTCGAACACCTCGGCAAACAGCAGGCCGCCGAGATAGGGCGTATCCTCGGAGGGTTTCAGGACAATGGTATTGCCGGCAACCAGCGGGAACAGGAAACCGCGCGCCGAAAGGATCAACGGAAAATTCCACGGGCTGATCACCGAGACCACGCCCATGGGTCGGCGCACCGCCATGGAAAGCTTGCCATATTCTGAAGGCAGCACTTCGCCAATGGAATCATAATTCGCCGCCGCCGCTGCGGGAAATATTTCCGCCGTATAGCCGGTTTCGAACATGGCTTTTCCAAACCAGCCACCACCTTCATTCTGGATCGCTTCGGCAATTTCGGCCCGGCGGCTTTCGAATATTTCGCCGGCCTTGATCATCAGGTGAGAGCGTTTGTTGAACGGCATGGCTGCCCATTCAGGGAAAGCCGTATGCGCAGCTTCAATGGCTGCCCGGGTTTCTGCGACACCTGCATCGGGCATATTGGCCCAGACCGTGCCATCCGATGGGTTGTAGTCTGGAAACGTGTCAACGGTGGTTGTCCAGTCGCCACCGATATACATTCTCTCTTGCCGCTTTGCCATTGTGACCTCACTTGGGGTTGGGATTGATTGCCGGAAACTGACTATTTTCTGGATTTCCGAGTCTTCTTTTTCGACTTCTTGTCTTTTTTGGACTTCTCGGGATTTTTGGATTTCTTCAGTTTCTTGGGTTTCTTCAGTTTCTTGGGTGTCTTGGGCTTTTCAAGCGCCGGTCTACCCTCCGATGCCCACGCTTTCCGCTGTTCAGCCACATGGGCCTTGAGTATGGCGCTGGCGCGATTGGCATAGTCGGCAGCCTGCTGGCTCAGTTCGCTGGCCTGATCTGACATGATGATGCGCTCCCTGCTGTGCGTATGGAGATTTTCGTGGGCTTCGGCATGGACCTTGGTCCGTGTCTCGCCTGCCAGACCACGGTGACGCTCGGTTTCGATATGATCGCTATGGATACGCGAGGCGCGCGCCACAAGATCACTTGCGCCAAGACCACCACGGGACAAAGCCGGCGCAAACCGCGCTGAGCGGCGCGAGCCACCTTCGTCGAGGCGGCGATGCGTTGCCTTGTCGGCGGCCCCACCCAGATAGGCTTTTTGGACGGCCGGGTCATTGGCAAGCATTTCTGCCCTGCCCTCTCCGGTGATATGACCGTTCTCCAGCAGATAGGCCCGATCAGCGATGGCGAGGCTCTGTTTGGCATTTTGCTCGACAAGCAGAATGCCAACACCATTGTCGCGGACCAGGCGCAATGATTTGAACAATTCGCTTGATAACAGCGGTGACAGGCCCAGTGACGGCTCATCCAGCATCAGGATTTTCGGATTGGACATCAAGGCCCGGCCGATCGCCACCATCTGCTGTTCACCGCCGCTCATGGTGCGGGCAATCTGGCGTTCGCGCTCGGCAAGCTTGGGGAAAAGCTGCAGGACGTCCTTCAGCTTTTCGGCGCGCCCCCCACGACCGCGTTTTCCATAGGCACCCAGCTCCAGATTTTCCGCGACGGTCAGATCGCCAAAAATGCCGCGTCCCTCAGGCACCAGTGCCAGGCCGGCTTCAACAATCCGGTCTGGTTTTTCATCATTGATGGAATGGCCATCGATCGCAATATGGGCACCGGGCATGGGCTGGACCATGCCCGAAATGGCTTTGAGCAATGTAGACTTGCCCGCACCATTGGCACCCAGAATGACGCAGATTTCGCCCATTGCGACATGGACAGACACGTCTTCGAGTGCCCGGTGCGCCCCATAGGAAACAGTCAGATGTTGCGCTTCAAGCATGGTCGTCCCCCAGATAGGCACGAATGACTTCCGGATCGGCGAGCACCCCATGCACATCGCCATCAGCGATCTTCAAGCCGCTCGACATCACCACGCAGCGATCACACAGGGAACGGATGGCGTCCATCACATGTTCGACCATGATGATCGAAATGCCATCGTTTCGCAGTTCGCGAATGAGATCGATGCCGATTTTCAGTTCGCTGGGATTGAGACCGGCAAGCCATTCGTCAAGCAGCAGGACCTTTGGATTGGCAGCCAGTGCGCGGGCAAGCTCCAGGCGTTTCTGATCGATGTAGGTCATGGAGGATGTCGGGCTGTCGCCGCGTCCAGCAAGCCCCACCCGATCCAGAAGTATGCGCGCCATTTCCTGTGCTTCGCCGCCCCAGCTTCTGACATGACCGAACACACCCCCGGCAACAACATTTTGCTCTGCCGTCAACGACGGCAGGATGCGAACCAGTTGAAAGGTGCGGGCAATGCCCAGCCGGGCGATCTTGTGCGCCGGCTGTCCGGCGATTTCCGAACCGCCCAGCAAAATCGAGCCGGATGTCGGTTTCAACGCACCGGAGATCAGGTTGAGCATGGTGGTTTTGCCCGAGCCATTGGGACCAATGAGCCCCAGCAATTCGCCATCCTTCAGCGAGAAGGACAGGTCATTGACCGCGATCAGTCCGCCAAAGGCCTTCGTCGCATGATCGACGGAAAGGATTGCGGCGCTCATGGGGTATTCCTCTCATCTGCCGAAACCATGCGAAAGCGTTTGCGAAGCCTGCCAAGGTCTTCCAGCCGTCCAAGCACGCCCTGCGGAAGGAGATAGACAATAGCCATGAAGGCAATGCCGATGACGAAAGACGTATGATTGGGGAAATGGGCCGTGACCTGATCAAACAGGATTGTGAAAGGAATGACGCCCAGCAGCGGCGCCCAGATGCGCTTTGTTCCACCCAGCAGCGCCATGATGACCACCTGAAAGGAGATCATCGGGTTGAAGGCGGAAGGCGGCTGCACGTAGGAAAACCGTGGTGCCAAAATGGCCCCGACAATGCCGATGAAAGCGCCGGAGATGATGAAAAGGATGACCTTTGCCCGGGCCGTGTCGATGCCCACATGTTTGGCGACCGTTTCGTCATTGCCGATGATCTGCATGGCAAAACCAAGCCGTGAGCGATTGATCAGCCAGCCGGTGATATAGACAATCGCCGCCAGCCCCAGCAGCATCCAGTAGATATGTTGCTCGCCAAAATCCGTGAAGACATAAAGTCCCAGCGAACTGGAAAAATTTGTCTGCAACCAGGTAACGACCTGACGCACCAGTTCGGCCAGACCCAGTGTGAAAATCACGAAATAGATGCCTGACAGGCGCAACGTTGCAATGCCCACCACACAGGCCAGCAGACCGGAGGCAAGGGCTGCAATGACAAGCAGAAGCGGGAAAGGCACAGTGTCGATGCCCAGCGCCACCGTATAGGTGCCAATGCCAAAAAAGGCGGCCGTTGCCAAAGAGATGTAGTGCGTTGGTCCGGAAAACAGGGTCCATGCGGTGCACAGCACAACATACATCACAATATTGACCGAAATCGACAGGTAGTAGCCCTGATCGACAAGCGGCAACAGGGCGACCACGCCAAAGGCAATGGCGGCGAAGCCGGCAATGCGGCGTTCTTTTTCGTTCAGCCAGGTCATGAGGGACGCTTCCCGAATATGCCCTGCGGGCGAAACAGCAACACCAGCATGAACAGCGCATAGGTCGCAGCGATGGTCAATCCGGGATCAATGAAAGTGGCGACCGCCGTTTCGGCAAGGCCAAGCAAAAGGGCGGCCAGCACCGCACCGCGCACATCGCCCACCCCGCCCATGATCACGATGATCAGCGCCTTCATGGTGAAGATAATGCCCATATCGGCATTGAATGTGTAAAACGTCGACAACAGCGCGCCGCTGGCTGCAGTGAGCGCGCCGCCAAGCGCAAAGGCGAAGGCCGATGCCCGCGGCACATCGATGGCCACCAGACCCGCCGATACCGGATCGACCGCGACTGCGCGAATGGCCGTGCCATAACGCGTGTGGTTGAGGAACAGATAAAGAGCCCCAGCGATGACCGCAGCAGCGATGAAAGCGACAATGCGATTGAGGCCGTAATTCGAATCCATGATGGTGACGGGAACGGCGAGGAAATTATAGTTGAAATAGCCGCCGCCAAAGGTCAGCTTCATGATCCCCTGGAGAATGAACAGCAGGCCAAAGGTCGCCAGGATTGAATCGACCTCCAGCTGGCCGCGGTTTTTTGCCCTGTCGACCAGCGGTCGCATGGCATAGGTGTAGATCAACCAGTTGAGCACAAAGGCCAATGGCACGATCAGCACGATCCCAAGGATCGGATTGATGGCAAATGTGGTGAACAGCCAGAAGGCAACAAAACAGGCAAAGACCAGATTCTCGCCATTGGCCAGATTCATGATGCGCGACACGCCATATTGCATCGTCAGACCGACTGCGATGAGTGCATAGGTGCCACCCAGCAACAGTCCCGAGATGATTACGCTCATGGTTTTTACTCAATACAGTTTACGCATGACAGGGTTTTGTACGCCCGGTCCGGCCGATGGCCCGACCGGGTGCTTTACAAATTCAAAAACTATTCCCAGCCGTTTTTGGCAACCGGTTCGGCTTCGCCGCCAATGCCGGTGGAAGCAACGCCATAGAACTTACCACCTTGCCACTGGCCAACGGTCCAGAACTTGCGATTAACGTTACCGTCAAGCGTCATCTCGCCGAGGACCGTGTCAAAGGTTCCGCCCTTGATGGCCTCTGTTACGGCCGCCTTGTCGAGCGAGCCGACCTTGCTGATGGCCTGCTCCAGAATTTGCAGGCTGGAATAGGTCATGGCGCTCGCCCAATAATCGGCATCCACACCCGTGACGTCCTTGTGACGGGCACGCCATTCAGCCATGCCAGGCGCATCAGGATTGACAGCACCGGCACCCAGAACGCCTTCAGCCGCCGCGCCATTGGCGCCCAGATAGGCCGGGAAGGCCGTTGCAACACCGACATAGAATGCCCCAACGTCCAGATTGGCAATCTTCGCCTGTGCGCTGAGTCCGAAGGTATCACCGGGATAGGAAAACGCCACGAAGGCATCCGGTTCAGCCGCCTGTGCCGCGCTGATGATCGGTGCAAAATCCTGCTGACCGAGAGGGTAGGACGTCTCATAGACGATCTCGAAACCGGCCGCTTCCATGGCAGGCTTGCCGGCATTCATCAATTCGATACCGAAAGCATCGGCAACATTGACGACAGCAACCTTGTCACCGATTGCACCCTTGTCACGCAGTTTGACCAGGACGTCGGCAACAGATTCAGCAAAGGAGGCCGATGTGCCGAGCAGCCAGAACGAATTGGGCCAGCGCTTGGCAAACTCGTCCACGCCGTCCGTGACGGCGGTTGCGGCAAGCTGGGGATAGCCATATTTGGCGATCAGCGGTGCTGTGGCGAGATTGAGACCGGTCGCGTAAGGTGCCACCAGAAAATCGACCTTGTCGACCGTTGCAAGACGCTGGATGTTCTTGATGGCTTCTTCGCCGGAGGTGCGATCATCATATTCGATGACTTCAACCGGCATTTTCTTGCCGCCCACATCGATGCCGCCGCGGGCATTGACGTCATGCAGCCAAAGTTTGATCGCCGGCCAATGGCTGACCTCTGCGCCTCCGGCAAGCGGTCCGGATTTTGGCGCGCTGGCGCCCAGTTTGATGACTTCCTGCGCATAGGCGCCGCCGGCCATCAGCACGCCAGCCAGCGTTGCTGCGGCTAAGGTCTTGATCATTGTTCTGCGTTTCATGTGGTTTCCTCCCTTGTGAACCATTGCATGTTGGTCGTCGCTTCAGATGGGGTACGATGGCACCCCGGTCTGTATCGTGATCCACCGCAATTCGGTGAATGCATCAATTCCGGCCTTGCCGCCAAAACGGCCATAGCCGGACGATTTCATGCCGCCAAAAGGCATTTGCGGCTCGTCTTGTATGGTTGCTGCATTGATATGGCAGATACCTGTCTCAAGCCGCTGGGCAATCGTCAGCGCCCGCGCGACGTCGCGGCCGAAAACGGATGCGGCCAGGCCATATTCGCTGTCATTGGCAACAGAGACCGCCTCTTCGACATCCGAAACACGAATGATGGAGGCGATGGGGCCAAAGGATTCCTCATAATAGAGACGCATTGTCGGATTGACGCCATCGAGAATGGTGGGATCGACATAGACACCATTCTGCCGGCCACCAGTGACAAGCTTTGCACCCTTGACGATGGCATCATCAATCAGACCCTTGACGCGCTGGGCTGCCTGTTCGGAAATCATGGCGCCCAGCACACAGTCGGGGTCGCGCGGGTCGCTGGCGCGAACGCCTGCGGCCTTTGCGCTGAATTTTTCCACAAATGCGTCGGCAATCGTCTCATCAACAATGACGCGTTCCGTAGACATGCAAATCTGCCCCTGATGGAAGAAGGCACCAAACATCGCAGCCGCCACTGCGGCATCCAGGTCAGCATCATCCAGCACAACAAGTGGCGCCTTGCCACCCAATTCGAGCAGGCAGGGTTTGAGATGCTTTGCACCCTTTTCCGCAATGATCCGGCCAACGCGGGTTGATCCGGTAAAATTCACCCGGCGTATCGCCGGGTGCGCAATCAGTGCTTCAACGACGCCGGGGGCGATTTCCGGGCAGGAATGAATGACATTGAGTGTACCGGGCGGCATGCCAGCCTTGCTCATCACCTCACCGATCAATCCGTGCGTTCGCGGACTGAGCTCTGAACCCTTGAGGACGACAGTGTTGCCGCAGGCCAGTGGCATGGCAATACTGCGGATTGCAAGAATGACGGGCGCATTCCATGGCGCCATGGATAGCACCACCCCGCAGGGTTGGCGCGTCGACATGGCAAAGCTCCCCGGCTTGTCCGAGGGGATGGTCTCTCCGTTCAACTGGGTGGTCATCGCAGCAGCTTCGCGCAGAATATTGGCTGCCAGCTGGCAATTGAAAATGGCCCACCCACGGGTGCCACCGGTCTCAGAGATGATCGCTTCGACAAAATCATCCGTGCGCGCCAAAAGCAGATCGGCGGAACGATTCAGGCAGGCGCGCCGCTGTGTTGGCGGCGTTGCTGACCAGACGGGAAAAGCCCGGGCCGCAACATTGGCGGCATGAATGGCATCCTCCACGCTTGCGGCGGCCGCACGGGTGGCGACCTCACGGGTCACCGGATCAAGGCGATCGAACGTTGCTTTTCCCGTTGCCGCTACAGCAACACCGTCGATCAGAAGCTCCGCGCTCAGCACTTTTGCCCTACCTCCCGTATCGGCATGCAAATGAGCGATCATTTCGCTTCTCTTCCGAAAACACGTCCCGGATGCATGCTCAAACGAAATCATATTCGGAATGCATTGCTTTAATATGCGATTATCTGGGCTATTATTGTATATTTTTGGGCATATGGTTTACGTATTGCGACCATGGCCATGAAATGAGAAATACATGCCCGGCACTAACCTCAAAACGTCCGGTCTGCTGGTTCAGCGGATCGGCAGCAACCTTCAGCGGAAGATTTGGCGGATGGGCCTTCTGAACGTCCATACGTCAAGCGCATTGGTCTGCCTGGAAGACGGAAGTGCCTCGCTGGAAGCAGAAGGCCCGTCCCCTGTTCTGAAGGCACCAGTCCTGTTCTGGCTGAGGCGATCGGAGGGATACAGACTGATAACGGAAGCGGGCGCCACTGGCTATCTGGCGGAAATGACCGAGGATATGGTCACACGAGCCATTGGTGACTTTGCCGAGACTGCCACATTGAAATACATGATCGACCAGGATCACGATATTTCCCTCGACAGAACCAGCGCCAATGGTCACGCTATTTCATCCGGATTTCAGGCCATTTTGAACGAACTGCAATCGCCGCAAAATGGCATGGAAATGCTGCTGGTGGCGCATCTGAGAATTATACTGGTCTCCATGATGCGCATCTCCGGCGCCCAGCATCCGCAACACGCAGGCTCGGGGTCAAGCCGGCAGTTTCTGCACCAATTCCGCCGGCTGGTTGAAAACAATTTCCGTGCCCATTGGCCCATTGCACGCTACGCGGAAAAACTCGGCATCTCCCACGATCGCCTGCATGCAATCTGCCGGCGCGAGTTGGAAACGACACCCAAGGCCCTGGTCGCTGAGCGATTGGCGCGGGAAGCCGGCCACGGCCTTGAACGCTCGACGCTGACCATTGAACAATTATCCCATTCGCTGGGTTTTCGCGATCCTGCCCATTTCAGTCATTTTTTCAAACGCATGACCGGAATGGCGCCAGGTCAGTTTCGACAGATCATGAGTCATTCGTCAGCGGATGGCCCGAGCACCTCGCCGACCAATTTCGCAGACTGGCCTTGAAGTTGCCTGGCCATGAAGTTGCCCGGCCTTGAAGTTGCCCGGCCTTGAAGTTGAATGGCCTTAACGCTGCCTGGCCCGATGATGAGGGCAATCGAAGCAAAAGGCACCTCTAGCAAGACGACGCGCCGCAGTGACACAAATCAATTGCCCTGCTGGCTGTCATGATATTGCAACATGGTGACACTGTCGCCAAAAGACCGGAACAGCAAAATGAGCAGCAGCAAGGCCACCTTCCCAAATCAAAGAACCGCCAGATTGGGGCTGGCGATCGGTCTAGTCGCCTTTTGCATTATAGTGGTCATGCCCCATCCCAGCCATTTGTCTTCACAAGCCGTCCACGTCGCGGCCGTCGCTGTGCTGATGGCGATCTGGTGGGTGAGCGAAGCCGTTCCCCTCGCCGCAACAGCGCTGCTTCCGCTGATCCTGTTTCCCATGCTGCAGGTCGTCCCTCTGGATGGGGTCGCCGCCGCCTATGCCAACCCGCTCATTTTCCTGTTTCTGGGTGGCTTTCTTGTTGCCCGGTCCATGCAGCGCTGGCAGTTGCACAGTTTCATTGCCTATTCCCTGACCGGCAGAGGCGGCAACAACCCCCGTTCGATGATTGGCGCCATCATGGTGACCACGGCATTCCTCAGCATGTGGATCAGCAATACAGCCGCGGCCATGGTCATGCTGCCCATTGGTCAGGCAATCACGACCAAGTGGCGCAACGACCCGGCCCATGATGCGCACGACACCCATCATTTTGCACCCGCGCTCATGTTGGGCATTGCCTTTTCCGCCACCATTGGCGGGATGGCAACACTGATCGGCACGCCGCCGAATGCGCTTTTGGCCGCCTATCTCAAAGCCAGCCACGGCCTGGAGATCGGATTTGCCCAATGGATGTTGCTTGGCCTTCCCATCGTTCTGGTGCTTTTGCCCCTGACCTGGCTGGTCCTGACCCGTTTCACCTTTCAAATACCCGCAACGGTTTCAGCGCAAGGCAAGGGGCACAGACCTCAAAAACCGGATTTGCCGAAACTTTCCCGTCCGGCGAAAAAGGCGGCTTTCATTATCTTGGTGGCGGCATCCGCACTGATTTTCAGGCCCGCACTGCAGGCATTGCTCCCGGCTCTTCCCATCAGTGATGCCGGCATTCTGATAACGGCAGCCTTGATATTGTTCGCAGTTCCTGCCGGGCCAGACAGCGATGAAAGATTGCTGAACTGGGATGATGCCCAGGGCGTGCGCTGGGACGTGCTGATCCTGGTCGGCGGTGGATTGGCGCTGGCATCGGCCATTGATACGAGTGGCCTGTCCCTGTGGATCGGCTCCGGATTGGCAGCCTTCAGTTTTCTTCCGGTTTTCGCCCTTGTTCTGCTCGCCATGGTCTTGATCGTCTATTTGGGGGAACTTGCCAGCAACACGGCGATGGCGGCGGTTTTTCTTCCCATTGCCGGCGCAACGGCCATCAATATGGGCCTTGATCCACTGTCACTCATTCTACCCGTTGCGCTCGCCGCATCACTTGGCTTCATGTTACCGGTCGCCACCCCTCCCAATGCGATCATCTATGGCAGTGGCGAGGTGACAAGCACCCAGATGCTGAAGGCCGGTGCGGTGCTTGATATCGGGGCCATTCTTGTTGTCTATGCCGCTGTCGCATGGCTCGGGCCGCTGATCATTCATGGCTGAGCATCAGCCCCTTTATGACAGCGCCAATAGATCCAATTGATACTGGTCAAAGGATCGAAACACTCTTACGTTAAAAGGGGTTTCAGAGGACAGGTGAGATCCAAGGTCTCACGCAATCCGGTTGTAGTATTCGCGACTGATCGCATTGCCGTCCAATCAGGCAATAGGGGTCTGAACAAAAGGAGGCGACCTTTGAAACCCTTCGTATTGGCAGTCTTCTATGTCCTGGTGGTTATGCTGCCCCTGGCTTTGGCCTGGACAGGTGCCTATCCGCCCCGATCCTTCTGGAATGAACTGGCTACCGGAGCCGGTCTGCTGGCCTTCGCCATCATTCTTGTCGAATTCATTCTTTCCGGCCGCTTTCGTTCTGTTTCCGGCCGCACCGGGATGGATGTCACCATGCGTTTTCATCAGCTTCTGGCCCGCACGGCGCTGGCCCTGGCGCTGATCCACCCGTTTCTCTATCGCGGTCTGTTCGGCTACCAGCGCCCCTGGGATGTGACGCGGCAACTGACATTGACGACAGATTTCACTGCATTGACCACCGGCCTGGTGACATGGATCCTGTTGCCGGCCTTTGTCGTCCTGTCCATTGCACGCGATCAATTGCCCTACAAATATGAGACATGGCGGTGGATGCATGGTCTGGGGGCTTTGGCGATTGCCGGTTTTGGAATGCATCATACATTGCATGCCGGACGCTACAGTCAGGACCCCGTCCTCGGCTTTGTCTGGATCGCGATGTTCGCGGTCGCCGTGGCATCGCTGCTCTACGTCTATCTGGCAGAACCATTGCTTCAGCGCAGACGTCCCTGGCGCGTGGCATCCGTTCGGTCCGTTGCCTTGAAGACATGGGAGATCTCGCTTCAGCCGCAGGGTCATGCGGGCCTTGCTTATGATGCCGGTCAATTTGCCTGGCTCAATGTCGGTCACAGTCCCTTCTCTCTGCATGAAAATCCTTTTTCGATCAGTTCCGCCCCGGCCGAGGACGGTCGGCTGGAATTTGTCATCAAGGAACTGGGTGATTTCACCAGCAGTGTTGGCCAGATCAAACCCGGGACAAAAGCCTATGTGGACGGCCCCTTTGGAAATCTGACCGTGACGGGGCGCAACGAGCCGGGAATTGCAATGATCGCGGGCGGTGTCGGAATCGCGCCCCTGCTCGGCATTCTGCGACAATTGCATAATCAGAAGGATGTCCTCCCGACAACGCTTGTCTATGGCAATCGCATCGAGGAACAGATTGCCTATCGCGAGGAACTCGAGGCGCTGGCCACGGACCAAGGCACAAGGATCGCCTACGTCCTTTCCGAACCATCCGCAACCTGGTCCGGCGTCAGCGGAATCATCGATGAACAGCTGATCCGATCACTCTTCAGCTCTGAGGGCCACAAAGACTGGCTTTATGTCCTGTGCGGGCCACCTGCAATGATGGAAGCGGTGGAAAAATCTTTGATTGGACTTGGCGTTCCATCACACAATATTCTCTCCGAAAGGTTCATCTATGATTGAGTGGCTTTCAAGAAAACCCTCGCATGTGCGGATCCTGTTGCTGTTCTGGATGTTCAACATCCTTGTAGCCGGCATGCTGATCGCCTTTGCGCTGCGTGGATGACCAGCGTCAGCTGCCTTTCTTGCGCCGATAGAGCATGACCGAAACCATTTTCCCAACCTGTCCAAAAACCAGCGGCAGCGCACTCATTGTCAGGATCAGCAACCAGGCTTGCCCTGTCGGCGCCGATAATTGCAAAATTGCGGCAAGGGAGGGCAAGTAGACTGCCGCCAGCAAAAGCCCGCCGCTGAGCGCCAGTGCGGCCCAGACAAAGTAATTTCGCGTCACGGCATTGTTGAGCCAGCCGGATCCCCGGTCACGCATGTTGAAGACATGCCACAATTGTGCAAAAGCAAGTGTCAGGAAGGAAACAGTAACGGCCTCCTGTTTGTCCATCAGCAAGACCAGACGCGCGATGGCCAGCGCCCCCAACGTCGCCAGCGTAATGCTCAGGCTATAGGCAATCGTCTCGATCCACATGTGTCCGGTAAAGATTGGCTTGCGCGGATCGCGTGGCTCGGATCGTAGAACATGTTCGCCTTCTTCGCCAAGTCCCAGGGCAAAGGCGGGAAAAACATCCGTTACCAGATTGAGAAAGAGAATCTGCAAAGGCAGCAGCGGAAGCGGAAGGCCCACCAGAATGGCCATTCCGACAACCAGCACCTCACTCAGGTTGCACGAGAGCAGGTACATCACGAACCGCTGGATATTGCGGAAAATGACTCGGCCCTCACGAATGGCGGAAATGATCGTTGCAAAGGCATCATCGCGCAGCACCATGACAGCGGCCTCTCGCGCCACCTGTGTACCGCGCAAACCCATGGCAATGCCGATGTCGGCTTTCTTCAACGCGGGCGCATCATTGACGCCATCGCCGGTCATTGCCACGATCTCCCCATCGGCCTGATAGATCGAAACGAGATCGAGCTTCTGGGCCGGACTGACGCGTGCGAAAACTGTCGCCGCCCGTATTTTCTGCAATTCAGCCTCGCTCAAATCCTTTGCAGGTTTGAGATTGCGCCCCTCCATCACCGTGTCATTTTCACCTGCAATCCCAATGGTCGTGGCAATGCTTTTGGCCGTCACTGCATGGTCACCGGTTATCATGAGCACGCGAATACCCGCCTGTTGACAGTCTTCTATGGCTTCACGGACATCCGCTCGAGGTGGATCATAGAGGCCAAGCAACCCCAGAAAGGTCAGATTTTCATAGGCATCCTCTTGCCGATTGGCCGTTTGTTTGGTCGCCACGGCAAGGACCCGCATGCCACGGGCAGCCATTTCATTGGTCCGAACGAGCCATCGCTCACGGCCACTTTTATCAAGCACCGAAATAGATCCGTTGACGGCAATTTGCGTAGAATGGTCCAACAGGGTTTCCGGCGCACCTTTGACGCATACGAAGTACCCACCGCCATCCTGATGAACCGTGGCCATTTTTTTGGATTCGGAATCAAAGGCAACCTCACCTACCCTGGGATATTGCCGGAGCAGATCCGCCTTTTGTCTGCCAATCAGCAAACCTGCCTCCAGAAAGGCGATCTCAAGCGGATCGCCGGTGTTTTTCGTCTGATCGGCGCCCAATTCAGCATTGTTGCACAGGACAAGTGCCGTGAGCGCCCGATCAAGTCCGGGCATTTGATCGATATTGATCGGCTGTGTTCCCGAAACGAATTTGGAGGTTTCAGGATTCAGTTCCACAAATCCATCCGGCAGGTCGAGTTCGCGAAGCCGCATGTTGTTTTCGGTCAGTGTTCCGGTCTTGTCGGTAAAAATAACGGTGGTCGACCCAAGGGTTTCCACGGCAGACAAACGTTCTATCAGTGCGTTTTTGCGCGCCATGCGCCACATGCCGCGCGCCAGCGCCATGGTGGCCACAATTGGCAGGCCTTCGGGAATAGCCGCAACCGCCAGGGCAATGGCCGATTCAATCATCAGATAGGGTGCGCGCCCGGCAAACACGCCAACGACACCGATCAGCGTGACGATCAGCAGGGTGAACCAGACCAGTTGGCCGCTGAGACGCTCAAGCTGGCGTTCCAAGGGCGAATGCTCGGGAGCGGCGTCCTCCACCAATCTGGATATCTGACCAAGCTCCGATTGCATGCCCGTTGCCACCACAACACCAATGCCGCTGCCACGGGTAATGGCCGTTCCCTTGAAAATCATCGAAGACCGGTCGCCAATGACGCATTCATCAGCAACCGGTTCGCTGCTTTTGGGCACCGGCACGGATTCACCGGTCAATGCTGATTCGTCAGCCGACAGATTCGACCCCTGCACCAGTCGCAGATCGGCGGCAACGATATCGCCGCCTTCCAGAAGAACGATGTCTCCGGGCACCAGTTCTTCGGCGGCAAGCAGCAATGCCCTGCCATCCCTTCGAACGCGTGTCGTCAGATTGCCCAACGCGCGCAGCGCCTCCATGGATCGCACAGCGCGTATTTCAGTGAAAAAACCGATGCCCGCATTGATCACAAGCACGGCCAATACGGCACTGCCTTCCTGCCACTCTCCAAATAAGAATGCGACCAGCGCAGCGGCTGACAACAGCCAGACAACGGGGCTTTCAAACTGGCTCAACAGAAGGCGAAACGGGTTGGCAGGATTGCGCATCCGCAGGGCATTTCTGCCGTGAACGGAGAGACGGTGATCAGCCTCCTGTTGCGAAAGCCCCACCTTCGCGTTCGATTGCAAGGCGACAAGGATCTCTGTTGTGGTCTTGGAATGGCAATTTTCGACGGGATGGGCGAAACGGTCGGCCTGAGCCATGGGGTGAATGTCCTGCCAGGTTGCGGTGTTCTGGTACGAATGTTCTCAACGGAACTATTCCCCGTTGAGGCAACTTCGTGTTGCGATGGATCAAAGCATGACAGGTTTTCACAGGCTTTTCATTGCAGCAGATTTATCAACAGGTTGCCGCGGTCAATCAACGAACAATGGCAGGGCGCCACCGCGCCGGCTTCTCTGCCTCAATCTGTTTGCAGGCCATTTTCGGTAACAATGATGCGCATCGGAATATCGTGCGGTTGCGGAAATATCGTTTTCACCGCCGCCATGGAATATCCGACCCCGATCACCTGCGGTTGGCACTCCATTGCCGCAAGGGTGCGATCGAAGAATCCGCCCCCATAGCCCAGCCGGAAGCGTTCCGGATCAAACCCCACCACCGGCGCCAGGACAATGTCCGGCGTTACGCGATTGTTCGATGCGGGGATCGGAATGTTCCATACACCACGCTCCAGCGGGTCACCGGGTTTCCATGACCAGAATTCCAGCGGCATCGCCTTTGCGACAACCACCGGCAAGGCGCAGGATCCGCCTTTTTCCATGACAACATCCATCAGCGGCCTGAGGTCCGGCTCGCCTTTGAAGGGCCAGTAGAAACTGACAATATTGTTCTCGAAATCAATGTTCTCGGCGATATGACGCGCAATCGCGGCTGACCATTTCTGTCTTTGTTCGGCACTGACCGACAGACGTTGTTTCAGCAGGCGTTCGCGCTCAGCTTTTCGCCAGCGCATGACATCGCGGTGCTGCTCTTCGTCAAATACATAAAAAAAACCATCAGCGGCCTGTTCCACTTCGTGGGCAAAACAGGGTGACGATGAAAACCCGCCCACCGGATCACTGCCTTTGGGTGCCGCCATGGTTAACACTCCCTTGTAAATGCTTCTGCACGGATTGGGTGCGTGGTCAGGCTCAAGCCTAATAATTGCGCCAACACCTTTCTTGTCTTTAAACGACATCGTGGCGCGTGAAAAGAATAGGAACCGATCCCGTGCCTGCAGCACCAATGGACAGCCGCACGGAAACGCATCCAAGACATCAAAGATTACACTGTAAAAACAATAAAATAGAGCGCCTTTATGAATCAAATCATCAGACGGATTTCACAAGCGCATCATCAGAAAAGGTAGATCAGATAGGCACAATAGGCGACGAGAAATCCTGCACCTGCAGCACGGCCAAGTGATGTGAACAGGTGGGCGGAAACGGCCAGAGCGACCGAAATCACCAACATTAGCGGGATGTCAATTTCTGCGATTTGAGACGTAATTTCTACCGGTTTCAACAGCGCCGTTACACCCAATATACCCAGTACATTGAAGATATTCGAGCCGATCACATTGCCGATGGCAACGTCGGCATGGCGACGAAAAGCTGCAATTACAGAAGTTGCAAGTTCCGGCAGGCTTGTACCGACAGCAACAATCGTCAGGCCGATAACGGCCTCCGAGACGCCGAAGGCCCGGGCAATCGTCGTTGAGGAATCCACCAGCAGATCAGCACCGAGCATCAAGGCAACCAAGCCGCCAATAATCGTCACCGCTTCTTTCCATCCCTTCATGGAATGAACCACATTGTCTTCCGCCACATCATCCCTTGGGGCAATTTTCCCGATGTAAAGCAGATAGGCTGCAAGCATGGCCAGCATGGCGACACCCGCAAACCGGTCGATCATGCCGTAATAGCCCAGAGCCAGCATGATGAGTGCCGCCGCGATCATGACGAAAAGATCACGCGACAATTGCACAAATTTCAATGCCATCGGCGTAATACAGGCGGACACGCCCAGTATCAGCAGAATATTGGCAATGTTCGAGCCGACCACATTGCCGATGGAAATATCAGGCGCACCGGCAAGCGAAGCCTGAACGGAAACCAGCAGTTCCGGCGTGGACGTGCCGAAACCGATGACCGTCAGGCCGATGACGAAGGGTGACAGGCCGAGGCGATGGGCCAGAGAAACACCGCCGCGCACCAGCGCTTCACCGCCGAAAAACAGCAAAACCAACCCCGACAGCAGGAACGTGATGGTGAGCAACACAGGCAGGCACTCCAAAAATTCAGGCTTTGAAAAAACCCGATGCTGCATGGCAGCTTCATGCAAGTGGATAGGCGCATCAGCGCCTGCAATAGCACGCCGAAAAAAGTCTCTTCTGGCGCAGTTCGGGCCCCCGGCATCGGCACATCACGTCGTGAGGAACTATACCACGGCGCCAAACAAGGTGCCGACACCAGCCGTTATGGCCATGGCAATAGCGCCCCAGAATGTGACCCTTACGGTCGCCTTCAAAACATTGGCGCCGCCGGCTTTCGCACCCAATGCGCCGAGGATCGCAAGGAAGATGAGTGTGGCGATCACAATGGCGTAGATCAGCGTTGCTGATGTGGACAGCAGCACAATGATCAGAGGCAGCGCCGCACCGATGGCAAAGGTCAGGGCGGAGGTCATTGCCGCCTGAAGCGGCCGCGCTGTGGTGATGTCGGAGATACCAAGTTCTTCGCGGGCATGGGCGCCCAGGGCATCTTTTGCGGTCAGTTGGCGCGCAACCTCGAGGGCTGTCTGTTCCTCAACGCCCCTGACAACAAAGGACTGCGCCAGTTCATTCAATTCGTATTCCGGCTGGTCTTTGAGTTCCTGTCGTTCCCTGGCAACATCCGCCTCTTCAGTGTCCGCTTGCGAACTGACCGAGACGTACTCCCCGGCGGCCATGGACATGGCGCCGGCAACGAGTCCCGCGGTTCCTGCCACAAGGATCTCTCCGGTTCCCGCGGAAGCTGCGGCAACACCGACGATCAGGCTGGCGGTTGATACAAGGCCGTCATTTGCACCGAGAACGGCAGCCCGCAACCAGCCCACCCGATGGACACTGTGCTGTTCGATATGAAGTCGTCCCATGGATTGCTCTCCTACTCCTGCTACAACAGCCCTCCCTTGTACGAACCGCTGTTTTTCAGTTTCCCCGGCTGCCTCAAAGGCAGCCTGGATAGTCCATACCGTTGGAATGCGCAGTCAGGTCCGCGACCTGTGTGCCTTTAAAAGCCAACCGACCGCAATGCCGATGACGAAACTCATGACAATGACGACCACACGCCTTGCCTCAAATGTCCAGAACAGATAGGTAAGATCGACACGCGCCATATTCTGCAATGCAAAGAGCAACAGGATCACACCGAGTATGCTGGCAACGACCAGTTTGACATTGCCAAAAAACGTCACGTTTTTTTCACTCATATCGGCATTCCTTAGCCAAGGATAAATTGAAAAGACAATCACAACAAGCAGATAGCCTATAGGAGTTGAATCAATTTATAAACGGCCATAAACAGACTTTCAAACATCTGGCCAGACGGAAAAGATTTCAACTGCCAGCCATGCAAACCCGGCTTGCCTGCATCAGCACCCATCACGAATGATCATGATACAGGGTAAATTTTGCCGTTTCCCCAAAGATGATTGCTGCTGCTATAAAGGGAACCATTGCCAAAAGCATGCCAAAGGAACCACCTGTGAATCAGAGATCAACGCCTGCAAAAACTCATTTTGGCACCTGTCATGTCTGCGAGAAAAAATTCCCCTATCTTCAATTGAAACCGTGGATATCGGTGCGTCCCGGCGTATCCGAACTGATCAATTCACAGATCCCCGGTTGGCAGGACGGCAAATTTATCTGCCATGACGATCTGGCAACTTTCAGGCGGCGTTATGTTGAAAACCTTCTGGAGGACGAGCGGGGCGAACTCGGCGCTCTTGAACACGGCGTACTGGAAAGTATCAAACTGGGAGAAACGATCTCACAAAACCCGCAGGAAATGCTCGATGAAGGCCTGACCTTCGGTGAGCGCATGGCGGATCGGGTCGCTGTGTTTGGCGGGTCCTGGACCTTTATCCTGTCCTTCCTGCTGATATTGACGACATGGATCTGGCTCAATCTGGCAGGGTTGCTGTTTCACCCGTTTGACCCCTACCCGTTTATCCTGCTTAATCTGGTTCTGTCATGTATTGCGGCGCTACAAGCCCCTGTCATCATGATGAGTCAGAGCCGCAAGGAAGCCAAGGACCGCCTGCGCTCGGAAAATGACTACCAGGTCAATCTCAAGGCCGAACTGGAGATACGCCAGTTGCACGACAAGATTGACCACCAACTGGCGCGCCAGTGGGAGCGACTTGCAGAAATGCAGCAAATACAGATCGAGATGCTGGAGGAGCGCACGGGCAACCGGCCTGACTGAAACCTCCCTGTAGCAACTGAACGTCAGGCAGACCGTTAGAGCGTTTCATGATCAAATGGAAATTGCCCTGTCACCCTCATCAAAGAACAGCATGGAGGATGCATCCCAGCCCAAAGCAACGTCTGTACCGACATCAATCTGCGGCTGCCCGCGCAGCATCGCCCTGAAAACCTCGTTGGCGTTTTCTTTCCTCGCAACGGATACGACCGTGAAGCCACCGAGAGGTTCAACGGAGACCACCTGAGCTGGCTCGCCTTGATCCCTATCGGATCGATCCCTGATCTTCAGGTTTTCCGGGCGCAGACCTATCCTCTTCGTCCCGGCAGGAACACTTTCCGATTGCAGGTCCAGCAGACCGTCACCGGCAGTCAGTATTTTGTCGCGCTCTTCTACATTGAACAGATTGATTCTCGGCGCACCCAACAATGCTGCCACATAGCTGTTTGCGGGTTGATCATAAATCTCGATCGGCGTGCCGATCTGCTCGACATGACCGTCCTTCAAGATAGCCATCCGATCGGCGACAGACATGGCCTCTTCCTGGTCATGCGTGACATAGACCAGCGTGTGGCCAATTTCCCGTTGAATGCGCTTCAGCTCCACCCGTGTTTCTTCGCGAAGCCGCGCATCAAGCGCAGAGATCGGATCGTCCATCAGATAGGCCACCGGATCGCGCACCAGTGCGCGCGCAATCGCTACCCGCTGCCGCTCACCGCCTGACAATTGTGCCGGCGGTTTGTGCAGAATATGCTTGATATGCAACTTGTCACTGGCTTCCTCCACTTTGGCGCGGATTTGCGGCTCGGGAATGCGCCGTTCGACAAGCGGAAAGCGGATATTGTCCAGCGCAGTCATATGCGGGAACAGCGCCAGATTCTGAAACACCATCGCCATGTTCCGTTCGGCAGCCCCGAGCTGCGTCACCTTTTGACCGCCGATGTAGATGTCGCCGCTGTCAGGGGAATCCAGCCCCAGCATCAGCCTCAAAATGGTTGTCTTTCCGGACAGGGGCGGACCGAAAAAACAGAAGAATTCATTGTCCTTGATTTCAAAGGAAACATTGTCGACCGCCAGGGTATCACCAAAGGCTTTGGTCACGTTCTCGAAGACGATGCTCGCCATGGCTAACTGATCCTTTTTCCCGACGCGGCTTCGAACAGGCGTTCCGAGCCGGTTGCCGGCCTGAAAGCGACTTGGCTGTCCAACATGACCTCAACATCATTCTCGAACACGGCCTTGACCTCACAAACGTCCTTTCCCAGGTGAAGGATTGTGCGCGCGCCAATCCGTTCGAGAAAAGTCGCGGGCAACGTAAGTCCACCCGGCTGTGCGTCCAACTCCACTTCCTCCGGTCGAAAGCCGAAGATAACGTCACGGGATTGGACCGCCTGGGCCGCAGTTGCCAGACTTTCAGGCAATTCCATTTTCTGTTGCAATCCGGCGAAATTCACAAACAGACTGCCTCCTTCAGAGACAAGACTGCCCTCCAGAAGATTCATGCCCGGAGCGCCTATGAAGTTGGCCACGAATACGTTTGCCGGGTTGTTATAGACCTCAAGCGGCGTCCCGATCTGCTGCAGTACGCCCTGGTCCATCACGGCAATCCGGTCGGCCATTGTCATGGCTTCCAGCTGGTCGTGCGTCACATAGACCATGGTTTGTTTGAAACGCCGCTGAAGCTGTTTCAATTCATAGCGCATCACAGACCGGAAGGCCGCATCAACGTTGGACAAAGGCTCGTCCAGAAGAAAAATCGCCGGTTCAAGCACTGCCGAGCGTCCGATCGCAATGCGCTGCAGAATGTTGACTGAAAGGCCGGCAGTCGGCTTTTCGAGCATCGATGTCAGCTCCATGAAGCTGGCCATCTCGTTTGCTTTGCGTTTGCGCTCCTCCGCGGGCAATCCATTCATCCGGAGGCCGTAATCGAGATTTTGCCTGACCGTCATATGGGTGAATATCGCGTAGTTCTGGAATACGAATCCCACCCCGCGTTTGCCCATCGGCACCCGGGAGACTTCGCGATCGCCGAAATAGACCTTGCCCTCTGTCGGCTTTTCCATGCCGGCGATGATGTTCATCGTCGTCGACTTGCCGCAACCCGATGGTCCCAGCAACGCCAGAAACTCGCCATCCTGGATGTGCAGGTTCATGTTTTCGATCGCGGTAAAGCTTCCAAACCGCTTCGTCAGATTCTCCAGACGAATGTCACTCATGCCGCAACCTCACGTTTCTTGCGTTGCAGAAAATACATGGCAAGGCCTGCGATGACCGACAGAGTAAACAATATCAGCAGCGCCAATGCCGCAACATAGCCCCATACAAGTTCCTGTGTGGTGATCTTGAATATGAAAACCGATATGGTTTCGGTGGCCACCCCCGGCCCTCCGGCCGTCATGATGTAGAGCGTGTCGAATATCTTGAACAACTCAATCGTGCGGATCGCAAGGGCGATGACCATGATCGCCTTGATCTTCGGCAGGAGAATGGTCAGGAACTTTTGCCAGGGTGATGCGCCCAGAAGTGTCGCCGCCTTGAGCTGTTCGCTGGGAACGCCCAGCAGACCCGCCAGGAGGATCAGAAACATCAGCGGTGTCCATTGCCAGATATCGGAAATGATGACCGCAGCAAGCGCCAGATCGGGGTCAGACAACCAACTGATCGCCACCTTGGTCCCCAAAGCCAGCGACAAGAGCTGGTTGACGGGGCCACCCGACTGGAACAGCAGGAAGAACATATAGCCCGCCACCGCCGGCACGATCATCATCGGCACCAGAAGCGCAGAATAGAACAGGCGCTTGGCCGGGAACTCGTCCATGAAGAGAAGCGCCATGGCCAGCCCCAGGAAAAACTCGATTGGCACCGCAACAATGATGATGAAGAATGTGCGCCAAAGGGCGCCATAGAAGCGATCGTCATCCAGCAAATCGGCATAATTGGCCAGGCCCGACCACAATTGGTAGGCCTGTGGCCACCGGACCCCGGTGAGCGGCGTCCAGTCCGTCAAGCTGATGTAAAGCTGCATCAGCAACGGAAACAGAGCGATGAACAGCACGAGAATTTGCGCAGGCAGCGTCAGATAAAGGCCGAGGCGATTTTTTCCCAAGGCGTGGAAATGCGAGTCCGTCTTTTCCACAATTGCGCTGGCCACAGGTGTCGCCATATCATCAACGTTACTCATTGTTTCAAGGCTCCGAAGGTTAGACCGCGCACGAGATGTTTCTGAATTGCAATTCCGAAGATCACCGGTGGAATTGCAGCGATCAGGCCCAGCGCGGCCTTGGCGCCGTAAAGCTGTCCGGTCATCGATGAAGACAGGGACGCCATGTAGACGGGTATAGTCACCCACTCGCGCGTCGTCAGCATGAGTGCAATGAGATAGTCCGACCAATTGAGGATGAACACCAGGAGAGCAGAACTGGCGAGCGGCCCCGCCATCATGGGAAGCGTTATCCGTGTGAAGACCCGAAATCTGCTGCAGCCCTCGACGAGCGCCGCCTCTTCGATTTCCTTGGGCATCTCATCAAAATAGGTTTTCATAAGCCAGAAGGAGAATGGCAGGGTCACGATGCCATAGATCAGCGACAGTCCCCACCAGGTGTCGACCAGATTGAGAAATGTCCACATGATCATCACCGGAATCATCACCGCAAGCGGAGGAAACAGCCGCAATTGTATCAGCGCCAGCGGCAGGTTCTTGCCGTGATCGTAGCGCGAAAGGCCATAGGCGGCAGAGGTTCCCACCACCATGGCGATCAGCGTGCCGATCACCGAAGAAAGCAGGGAGGCCAGTATGGCCCGGCCGGCGGTCCTTTCCAGTTCGACGATCAGCGCATTGGTGTTCTGACCAAAGATGAAGCGGAAATTGTCCAGGGTCGGCGCTCTGGGCCACCATGTGAGGTCAGCGCCGGAAGCCGTCCATTCCGCGATTGGTTTGAATGCCATCGAGATCATCCAAAAGACGGGTATCATGGCGAAGAACAGGGCTATCAGCACAAGGCAGTAGCGAATTATTTCAAATATTACGGAGCGTTGCATGACATACCGGCCTGTTGATGTGCAATGGGAACGATCACCGGGGTTGCCTTGAACCCCGGCGACCTCTGCTTGGGAGCTTAATCCATGGAATCAAGGACTGTCGGCCAGGCCGCATTGTTGGCGCGAATGGCGGCCACAAGTTTTTCCTTGCCTGTCCGCCGGGCTATGCGACTCCACTGTTTTTCCGTATCGGCCATCGCCTGTTCCGCCGTCTTGCTGCCGGTCAGCGCTGCCATGAGATTCTCGTCGAGTGCGTTGTGAAACGCGGTCGCGCCGGGATAATTGATCGTCGGAACAGCGCGACGCACCGTCTCCTTGATCGTCTCGACGTGGTAGTCGTGATAGGTTCTCATGACCAGAGGGTCGGAAAAGTTCGCCAGTTGGAACGGATCGAAATAGCCGGCCGGATTGGCGGTCATCCAGGTGTAGATCTTGCTGGATCCCAGCCACTGAAGAAACAGGTAACAGACTTCGGGATTCTCCGCCTGTGTCGAAACAGCCGAAGTCAGACTGAACCAGAGCACCGAACGCCGCACCAGCTTGCCGTCAATCTCGCGTCCCGGCGGCAGCATCGAGCCCATTTTACCGGTGACCTTGGAGCCTTCATTGGCTGCATTGTCCAGGAATTTGGGCATGTTGGAGAAAGCACATGTCATGGCCGTTCCGCCAGACGCCATGTTGCCGTACTGTTCAGGCCAACCCCATGAGATCGCGTCAGGTGAGTGATAATCAAGCGAGTCGATATATTCCTGCGTTGCCATCACGCCTTCTGCTGAATTGATCAGCGGCTCTGCATCATCACTCCACAGGAATCGGTTTGGCGAACCGGTGGAAACATAACGCTGATACCAGTTTGTGTAGCCCCATCCCTGGTTGCGCAAATCGGTACAACCGAACAATCCCTCATCGGGACGATGGAAAAATGCAGCGATGTCATCGAGTTCTTTCCAGGTCCGCGGCTGCTGAAGTTCGTATCCGTATTTGCTCTGGAATGCGCTGCGTTCCTTGTCGTCACCGAACAGATCAGTGCGGTATATCCAGGTCTGAAAGTCACCGTCCAGCGACACGCCGTAGTAGGAGCCGCTGTATTTGTTCAACAGGGACACGCCCTGAGCGCCGCCGACATATCCATCGCTGGGATGATCCCATTCGGGCCGGTGTTTTTCGACATAGGCGTCCAGCTTGACAACGCCGCCGGTTTCCGCGAGGTCGCCCAGACGGTTATAGTCGAGTGTATAGATGTCATAGGCGCCGGCCTTGGTGGAAATGTCCTGGATCGTCTTGGTAAAGCCCTGGCCCTCGGGAATCCCGATGATGTCAAGCGTAATGCCGGTTTCCTTTTCCCAAAGATCCTTGATCGAAGGCGCCCCTTCGGGGAAAGGTTTTGTCAACTGGCCGATCGAACCTTCGGAAAGCGCCAGCTTGATGCTTTTTGGCGCTGTTCCCTTGCCCACGAGTTCCTTGATGGCCTCGATGGCGCGCCCTTCTGGAGAGTCGGGGCCGTATTGATAGAGCTCGGCTCCGGGGAACCCGGTTGGACCACCGATCATGCCTGGCTCCAGAGCATCCGCGGCGAAACTTCTGCCTGGGCGAATGAAGCTGGTTCCAAGTACGGCCCCAGACATGAATAGAGCACCTTTTCCGCCCAACTTCAGAGCGTCGCGTCGAGTGTGTTTGTTTGAAATAGTCACGTTTTCCTCCTCCTGTTGCATGGGATCCGATCGGGTCCGTAGCAGACGTCGATTCCACCCAGATTGCTTTCCTGCCGACGACGAAGATATGCCCTCGCCGGAACGATTGTCAATAATAAATCATATTTCTGCATTTTTTTTCTCATAATATTGAATTTTTGACCCGCTTGCCTAAACATGAAATAGGCTGATAATTGGGAATGCATCCCGCGCGCGCCCATTTGGCGCTGATGCCGCCTTTCAATTAATTCTGAAGCTGAGGCCTATGAGACAGATTTCCAAATCCGAGCAAAGGCGCGCCAGAAGACAGGTTCTTCTGGCCGACGTCGCCGAGATGTATTTCCTCAAACAGATGACACAGGGAAAAATTGCCCGGGAGATCGGCACCACCCCTTCCAACGTCTCTCGGATGATTTCGGACTGCCAGCGACTTGGCATTGTCAAGATCACGATCAACCGATCGACAATTGAAGACAAGGATCTTTCCAACGAGTTGATGGCTCGTTTCAAGCTCAAGGATGCACGTGTCGTCATTGCCGATGACACGGAAACCGGACAGATTTCGCGCAGCGTCGCCTCGACCGGCGCGGAGGTTCTGAAGGAAAACCTGATCGCCGGTGGAACAGTGGGCATCACATGGGGAAGAACCCTGCTCTCGATCATCGAGGCCTTTGGCAGCCCCATCGAAAATGGCGGTATCGTTGTACAATTGGCCGGTTCGGTTGGCGCCACCCATGAGGAATTCGATTCGCTCTCCCTCGTGCACCGGCTGGCAGGCTTGCTGGGTGCGCGCCCTGTTCACCTCAGCGCTCCCTTCATCGTGGAAGAGCCCTCGGTGGCAACTTCGCTGATGCGAAACTCTTCCAATGCAGAGGCGCGGCGAATTGCGCTCAATTGCGACGTTGTCATCGTCGGTGTCGGCAATCTTGACCCACAACATTCCACCCTGCTCAACAGCGGACATGTTTCCCGCGAAGAGCGGGACAGCATCGTCAATGGTGATGCCGTGGGAGAGATCTGCGGGCACCCGATCGACATCGAAGGCAGACTGACGGCCCATGCATTTTCCGAGCGGGTAATCAGCATCAAACCGTCCGAAATACTGGGCGCTCCAACGCGAATTGCAGTTGCGGCACGCCCCAACGTCGTGCGCCCCCTGCTGGGCGCTCTGCACGGCGGCTACCTGACCCATCTCATCGTCGATACGGATACCGCCAATGGGCTTTTGGCCGAATGACAGACCCGTAAACACATCTATTTTCAGCACATTCCTGATGAAATATCATAATATTGAGTTTTTGTTTGCAACATTATGATTTTTTATTGACACGATCTCACCCCCGTTCTATTAATTTCACTCACCGGCCGACTACCCAATGACGGGAGCCGACTGGATTGATTGTCTGGAGAGGGTGGAATCGAACAATGTCCAAGAACTGGATCCCGAGCGTTGAATCTGCTGCGCACAATATTCGCAAACGCGTTCTCGGCCTGACCATCAAGCAAAACGGTTGCTACCTGAGCCAGGCGCTTTCATCGGCCGAAATCATCGCCACATTGTATCTGCAGACTTTGGACCTGGCGCCTTCAACCGGCGATTTCATCCCCGGAAAGTTTTCAGGCGTGCCGGGATCTGCAGACGGCCACCCCGCCGGTCACGGAGGAAAATACAATGGCCGAGGTTCTGGAGCAAAGGACCGCCTCATCATTTCACCTGCCCATTATGCCGTTGTCATCTACGCAGGTCTGGTCGAGGCGGGCAGACTGTCACAGGATGCCTTCGAGACGTTCAACACAGACGGCTCGACGATGGAAATGATCGGCGCGGAGCATTCACCAGGCTTCGAGATGACGACTGGCTCATTCGGCCAGGCACTTTCACAGGCCGGAGGCGTCGCGCTCGCACGGCGGCTCAAGAAGGAGTCCGGCCGTGTTGTCGTTTTCATGTCGGACGGGGAATTCGAAGAAGGCCAGACCTGGGAAGCACTGCAATGCCTGGCGCATTACAAACTCGACAATATCAAGGTCATTGCAGATGTGAATGGCCAGCAGGTGGACGGTCTGACCAAGGACGTGATGAACATCGAACCGCTGGAATCCAAGTTGCGCAGTTTCGGTGCATCCGTCAGCGTCATCGACGGACATGATCCGCAAGCGATCGATCAGGCTGTTCGTCACACCGAGACCGGAAAACCCCAGTTTGTGCTGTGCTACACCGATACCAGCAGGGGAATTCCGTTGCTCACCCCGAGAAAACCACATTTGCACTATGTTCGGTTCCGCGATGCGGCCGAAATGCAGAGATTCAGTGACTTTCACGCAGCAATGTAAGGATGACCACCGTGCCGGAATCGAACATTCACAATCGAAGTCTCGTGGCCTGGGCCAAGAACACCCCAGAAGCCGTCGTCCTTTCGGGCGACCTGACCGGTTCAACCGAAATCTCCGGATTTCGTGAAGCCTATCCCGACCGGTTCTTTTCCATGGGCATGGCCGAGCAGAACATGCTGAGCTTTGCCGGCGGCCTCGCTCGCGAGGGCTATGTCCCTCTGGTTCACACCTTCGCGGTTTTCATGTACCGGCGGGCGCTGGACCAGCTTTCAATGTCCATCTGCTATCCCAATCTGAAAGTGCGCCTCTTTGGCTTTCTTCCCGGCATCACGACGCCAGGCGGGGTAACCCATCAGGCGATCGACGACATTGGCGTGCTTTCGGCAATTCCCAATCTGACGATCCTGGAAGTCGGCGACGCAACAGACGTGGAGACCATGCTGGAACCCATCCACGCGATCGATGGTCCGGTGTACATCCGGATGATGCGTGGTCCGATCCGCAGGCTCTTCCCCGCTGAGGAGTCTCTCCAGATTGGCAAGGCCCGGGTCCTGTCCACCGGCGACGACATCGCGGTGATATCGTCCGGCGTTTGTACCGAGGATGCAATTGCAGCCGTCGCCTTGCTGAAAAGACAAGGCCTGTCGGTTGAACACGTTCATGTATCGACGCTGAAGCCTTTCGACGACCCGCAGATTTCACGAACCCTGGAAAAACAACGCTACGGCGTGATCACGATGGAAAACCATTCCGTCATTGGCGGTCTTGGCAGCTGCGTTGCAAACCGGATTGCCGAGGAAAAACTTTCGGTACGGCTCGCAAAAATTGGACTGCATGACACCTACGCCCACGGTGCTTCACACCCCTACCTGAAGCAGAAATACGCGCTGGATGGCGCCGCCCTTATCGCGGTGGCAGAGCGGCTTACGGGACAGGATTTGGGACTGGCAGACAGTGATTTGCCGGAAATTACGGCAACGCAGCAAAACCTGCGCTCCGCTGACCAACTGGAAGCGCTCTAGTGGAATTTGGCCCGGCAATCGATGACAAAACCACGGGAACGGACCGCATGATCGGCCTGTCCATAGCTGGTGGCGCATCGCAAGGTTGTCACACTTTGGCAAAGGCATTGGTGCCTGTATTTGCTGGACTGGTCGCGGCGTTTGTACGCCTTTTTCACAATCGGGTTGAATTGTCGGTCAAAGACGTGGCGAAACCGTCACAGATCGCCGGACAAAGGGAAGGTTTCCATGCGCCACGAAAAACTGCGTGAAGACGTTTGCAACGCCAATATCCAATTGGCCGAAACCGGGCTTGTTCGATGGACGTCCGGCAATGTCTCGGGCCGCGATCCAAAATCGGGCGAAATCATCATCAAGCCGTCGGGTGTGCTGTTCAACGAACTGACGCCTGAAAAAATGGTTGTGCTCGATGCCTCCGGACAATTGATCGAAGGCGATCTGAAGCCGTCCGTCGACAGCAGTTCACATCTTTACGTCTATCGCAATATGCCGACGGTTTTCGGGATCACGCATACCCATTCCAAATATGCCACTGCCTTTGCAGTTGCCGGAAAGTCCCTGCCCATTTCAACAACCACCCATGCCTGCCTGTTCGGTCGCACGATACCCTGCACCGGGCTTGCGACAATCGGCGAGGAGGAGATCGGCCGGGAAATCGTTGAGAACATAGCAGACGGAAGCGCGGTGCTGCTCAGGAACCACGGCGTTTTTGCCATTGGCAAATCAGCCTTTGATGCCCTGAAATATGCGGTCTATGTGGAAGAGAGCGCTGAAGCCAGCTTTCTGTCCTTCCAGCTTTCGGGTGAAATTCCGGTTCTCGATGACGATTTTGTCAGCAACTGCAGGAAGATGTATCTGACGGACTATGGGCAAAAGCCCTCATAGTTACCTCAATATATTGATTATGTTTTCGCATAATTATGAATACTAATTGACTTCGCTGAATGGATTTGACACGATATTAATATCCGGCAACGGATGTTCGGGAGGAACATAATGACGGCTATTCCTGGCACAATCAAGGGAACGATGGCGCGCACCCGGCATCCGCTTGCGGGTTCAACAACGCGATTTCGGGAGCACCATCATGGCGCAATATCTGCTGGGCATTGATATTGGATCTCATGAATCCAAAGGCGTTTTGACCGACACGTCCGGCAAGCTGATTGCGCAGGATGTTCGCAAGCACGAAATGCAATATCCCAGACCCGGTCATGTAGAACACGACGTCGAGGCCGTATGGTGGGGCGAGTTTGCCTCATTATGCAAAAGTCTCATCGACATGGCCTCCGTCAATGCCCGGGACGTGGCAGGCGTTGCGGTGAGCGCAGCCTTTGGCATGGTTCCGGTTGACGAGAATTGTGCGCCCCTTCGCCCCGGTGGCATCATGTATGGCGTGGACACACGATCGGTCAACGAAATCGACGAACTCAACGAGCGGCTTGGAGAGGAGCGCATCCTGCAGCGGTGCGGCAACCCCCTCTCAACCCAGCAAATGGGCACCAAGGTGCTCTGGCTGAAAAACAACGAGCCGGACATCTTTGCTGCCGCACACATGTTTCTCCCCTCCTCCAGTTTCATTGTCGCGCGGTTGACCGGCGCCTTTGTCATCGACCATCTGCATGCCGGATTTTTCGGTCCTCTCTATGACCTGCAGCAACAGTGTTGGGGTGAGGATCTGTGCGAGGGTATCGTCGAGATCGATCGCCTGCCGAAAATAATGTGGGCCAGCGAGATCGCCGGCACCGTTACCCAGAAAGCAGCAGCAGAAACCGGCCTCGCCGTCGGCACACCCGTGACGGTTGGCACGTCTGATGTTGCTGCCGAAGCATTGAGCATCGGCGTCACGTCACCGGGCGAGACAATGATGATGTATGGCTCCACCGCCTGGATAACCTTGCTGGTCGAGGAACCCGTGCTTCACAAGGACCTTTGGGCATCTCCTTTCGTTTTTCCTGGCGTTTTCTGCCTGCATGGCGGAACCGCCACCAGTGGTTCGATGACCCGATGGATGCGGGACAACATCGCCAGCGAGATGGTATCAGCTGAAGCCGAGGGGCAACCGGAAGCCTATACGCGGCTGACCGAATTGGCAGAACAGGCGCCTCCCGGTGCAGGCGGGCTCGTTGTGCTGCCCTATTTCTCCGGTGAGCGAAGCCCGATCAACGACCCCTATGCCAAAGGCATGATTTTCGGTCTGCAGTTGCATCACGACCGTTCGCATCTGTATCGCGCAGCACTCGAAGGCGTTGGCTATTCGATAAACCACACGCTGCAGGTGATGCGTGAAGCCGGCGCCGATCCCAAATTGATGTCGGCGGTTGGCGGCGGCACCAAGAGCAAAATCTGGCTGCAGTCGGTCTCCGACATTACCGGCGTGCCGCAGGAAGTACCGATGGTGACGCTCGGTGCCTCCTACGGCAATGCCTTCCTGGCTGGCTACGCAGCAGGACTGATTGAATCGCCCGAAAAAATCCGCGATTGGGTCGCAGTACGCGAACGCATATCGCCCAATGGGCAAAACGCAGATGTCTACGCCGGGCTGATGGATATCTATCTCAAACTCTATGAACGCAATGCCGACCTCATGCACAGGGTGGACAATCCCGCCGGATAGCCAATGTGGCCAATCTGCGTCGCCGAAAATCGTATCGCAAGCACAAACGAAATGAAGAGGAAACAGGACATGAAACTGGCCAAAACAAGCTTCGGCTCATGGGCTTTCGCCTTCGGCCCCTTTGCGACCAATCCCTACACTTTTGAGGAGGTCTTGAAATTCGCCTCCGACAACGGCTTCGACGCCATTGAAATCAACGGCTTCCGGCCGCACCCGCATGCCGACGACCATGATACCGCTGCCGGCTGGGCACCGCTGAAATCCATGATACGCGATCAGTACGGTCTCGAGATATCAGCCATCGCCGGCGATTTCCGCTGTGCACCGCCCAGTCAGGTTTCCAAGGACACCTATATGAAGGAGTTCCGCAAAAGCCTCGAGATGTGCAAACATCTTGGCACGTCGATGACAAGGGTTGATACCATTGTGCCGCCAAACGCCTTGACGTCTGATGAATACAAGGCCCGTTTCGACAATCTGATAGAGAACTGGTCGGCCGCCGCAGATCTCGCGCGCGAATATGATGTGGTCATCACCTGGGAATTCGAACCGATCCTGTGGATCAACAAGCCCAAGGAAATCATCACGGTACTCGACACGATCAATCATCCGAACTTCAAGGTCATGTTCGATACAGCCCACGCCCACATGATCTCCGTCGTCGGCCAGCATCAGGTTGGTGAGAAGGATACCCATCCAGGCGGCATCATCGGTTTCGCTCAGCAACTTGGCGACCATATTGCCCATTGGCATCTCATTGACTGCGTTGAGGACGACCAGCTCGACGATGGCAACTCCATTCATTCGCCCTTCGGCACAGGAGCCATCGATTTTGTCGGCTTCTTCAGCGCCATGAAAGAACCTCTGGAGAAGGCGCCTTACTGGACCTTCGATTTCTGCTCCTGCCCGACAACGGCAGAAGACGGCAAGGATGCGATCCCCTTCATCAAGAAAATCGTGGCGCAGGTGGATTGATCATGCCCTACGTGAAGAATGACGCTGTCAACATATACTGGGAAGAACATGGCAAGGGCCCGCCCCTTGTCATGATCGTCGGCCTCGGCGCCGATATCAGCGTATGGGAAATGCACCTCAACCACTACAAGACCATGTTCCGCTGTATCCTCGTTGAGAACCGCGGGATCGGCAAGTCCGACAACCCCCCTGCACCCTACAGCACACAGGACATGGCAGCGGATGTTGCCGCAGTCATGGACGACGCCGGGGTGGAACAGGCACATATTCTGGGTGTGTCGATGGGCGGCGCCATCGCCCAGACCTTTGCTTTGGACTATCCCTCGCGCGTGCAATCGCTGGTCCTGGTCAGCACCTGGGCAAAACAGGACAACTACGGCGAAATGATCTGGCGCCACTTCAAATATGTCCGCGCGCATGTGCGTCCCGAACAATGGATGGAGACCCTGCAATTGTGGATCTGGGCGCCGGCATCCGTCGAAGCCAATCTCGAAGGTATGCTGGAAGCCCAGAAGGCGACCGCCCTCAACCCCAATCCGCAGCCGCAACACGGCTTCGAAGGACAATGCGACGCCAGCATTGCCCATGACAGCAGCAACCGATTGTCTGAAATCAAGGCTCCGACTTTGATCACCGTCGGTGAGAAGGATATTTTCACCCCGCCTTACATGTCTGCAGCCCTGCATGCTGGCATTGCGGGCTCTCACCTCGACATTTATGAAGGTTGGGCGCATGTCCACCATTTCGAGGATCTGGAGCACTTCAATGAGACAACCGCCAATTTCATGATGGAGCATTCGAAATGACGATCCGGTTCGGGTGCCAGACATACACCTGGCAAATGAGCGGTGAGCGCTATCTGGGCGAACTCGACCGCATCATTGGTGTGGCGGCAGATGCCGGCTTTTCAGGCCTGGAGTGCGAAATCCAGTTCCTCGGCAAATTGCGCGATCCTGCATTGATGCAATCTGTTCTGGACAAAACGGGTATCGATTTCGCCGCCATGTGCATCGTGTCCAACTGGCATGGCCGCACTGAAAACGACGCGGAAAGGGCAGAAACGGATTTCGCCATCGAATACCTGTCGCGCAATTTCCCCGATACGATCCTCAATATCGTGCCATTGGCCGATCCAGATCACGACGATCTGGCCGCGCGCCAAAACAATCATATCGCCATCATCAATGATATCGCCAAACGTGCCGCTGCGCGGGGATTGAAGGCTGTCTACCACCCCAACTCTGTGCCGGGCTCAACTTGCATTACGCGTGACGACTACCGGAAAATGCTCGATGGCATCGATTCAACTGTGGTTGGCTGGTGCCCCGATATCTATCACATCAAGGCCGGTGGCATGGAGCCCCTGGAGATGCTGCGCGAATACCGCGATCTCATCCGGCATGTTCACTACTCCGATCTCGACGAGACACTGACACCGCAGGCGATGGGTCACGGCATAATGGACTATCCTGCAATCACCCAGTTCCTTGCGCAGACCGATTATGATGGCTGGCTGGTCGTGGAAGACCACTGCAAGTGGGCAGAGACGGATCCCGATGCCGTCACCCGGTCGAATGGCCGTTACTTCACTGACAAACTTGCTCCCGCAGTCCTGCAGGCTATAAAATGAGAGCGTTTGCGATCAACAAGATCTGCCTGAAGGACCTGTCTTTCGAGCAGTCCATTGACGCCACTGCGCGGGCCGGCTTTCACGGGATCACGCCGTGGTATGATGACGTCAGCCATCTTTCGCCGTCAGAGGCGCGGCGCTTGATTGCCCATTCGGGTCTGACGGTCAGCGGTTTTTGCAATTGCGGCCTTTATGCACTCAAAGGCAAGGACGGCCGCAGGGCAGCGGTCGACGAAGCAAAACGCAACATAGAATATGCTGCAGAACTGGGCGCATCTAGTATCGTGACGGTCGTCGGCGGGCTGCTTCCCGCCTCGAAAAATCTTGACGAAGCGCGCGACTTTGCCTTCGATTGCCTGGCCGAAACGCTGGAATTCGCACGGACCACGCCGGTAACGCTTGCCCTCGAAGCGCTGCATCCCATGTATACGCCCGACTGGTCGGTGGTCACGTCTCTGGCAACCGCCAATGATTGGTGCGAGCGACTGGGCGCGGGCATCGGACTGGCTGTCGATTCTTACCATACCTGGTGGGACCCATCGGTTTACGCCGAAATCGAAAAGGCTGGAAAAAACGGCCGGATCGCCACCTACCATATCTCCGATTGGCTTGTGCCAACCAACCACATTCTGTTGGACCGGGGCATGCCAGGAGAAGGCATTATTGATCTCGCCGAATTTGACAACAAGGTGCAAAGCGCCGGATATGACGGCCCTATCGAAGTGGAAATTTTCTCCGAACGCCTGTGGAAACTGGATCCGGACCAATTTCTTGCTGATCTGATGAAACGCTGCCAGTCAACCTACAGCGGGTAGAAAATCCGCAGGCGGGCGAACGGTGGGATTGCCTGCTGCATTAACCCGCTGCAACGCCCCCTCTGCATATCTGACTCAATAGGGTCTGCCGTCCTTGTGGGTAAACATCCACTTGCCATCATCGCCCAGAACGGCCTTCAGATCATCGTTGGGATAGGTACCTTCGTCGCCTTTCGTACGGTCACCGACTTCAAGATAGACAACCACCTGTTCTGTTTGGTTGACCAATTGATGGGCAATGCCCTTTGCTGGAAATCCCGCACACATGCCGGGGCTCAGCAAAAGCTCTTCATTTTCCGTAACCAGCGTCGGCGTCCCTTCCAGAATATAGATGAATTCATCCTGCTTGCTGTGTCGGTGCAGAATGCTTGACGCCGAATTGGGCTGAAGCCTCGTCAGATTGACGCCGAAATTCTGCAGTCCAAAGACATCCCCCAATTGGCGTTTTTCACGCCCCGCCATGCGGCTGTAGAACGGTTCGGGATAGTTCGACGGTTTGGTGCGTGGCGGAACCGTTTCCGCCAGGATTGCAGTGACGGCTGGTGTGTTGTTGCCTTTCATGGATGGCTCCTTCTATGCAAATGATGCCCGTTTACGCATTCAGCCAAAATATATCAGGGCTTTTTCAACAGGTCGTATTGTTTCCTCGCCGTTTCAATCCGGTGCACATTCTCACGGGTCCAGTCGGCAAGTCCGGCAACCGGCACCAATAACTCTCGCCCCAAATCTGTCAATTCGTAATCCACACGCGGCGGACTGGTGGGCAGCACCGTGCGCTTGACGAAACCGTCGCGTTCCAGATTGCGCAGAGAAGTGGTCAGCATCTTTTGTGAAATATTGCCTATCCCGCGCCGCAACTCACTGAATCGCATGCCCCCCTCACCCAGATAGGTCACGACCAGCATGGACCACTTGTCACCGATCCGAGACAACATCTGCGATATCTGCTGGCAGTCTTCCGTTTCGGCTATGTGAGCAGGTTTCAAAAAAGTGCCTCCTTGTTATCTCTGAGAATATCCTATTTAGAGCTGGTACCCTTTATATACCATCAAACGATAGGAGATCAAAACATGCCTCGTATTGCCGTTATCATCGGATCGACCCGGGATACCCGTTTTGCTGACAAGCCGGCACAATGGATATTCGATGTTGCCAATGCTCGCGACGACATGGATGTCGAACTGCTTGATATTCGTGACTTCGATCTGCCGTTTTTCAATGAGCCTGCATCCAACATGTGGATGCCGACGTCCGACCCGAATGCCGTCCGCTGGCAGAAGAAGCTTGCCGAGTTCGACGGCTTTGTCTTCGTCACCTCCGAGTATAACCGTTCCATCCCCGCGTCGTTGAAGAACGCTCTGGATCAGGCCTATGTCGAATGGGTCAAGAAGCCAGCGGCCATCGTGGCCTATGGGGCTGCCGGTGGTGTTGTTGCTGCAACCCATCTGCGCGCAATCCAGATCGAACTGCAGATGGTGCCGGTGCGCGCCAGCGTGCACATCGGTGGCAGCGAATTCATGAAAGTCCACCCCATGGGTGCCGGCGAGCCAATGTCCGCCATAGAAGATGCAATCCTGCCCGGCGCCAATGGCATGCTCGACAGCCTTGTATGGTGGGCAAACCTCACCAAACAGGGCCGTGACGCGGATGCCGCTGCCGCAGCAGCCAAATAATTGTCTGGCCATCCCGTTCCAAAGGAATGGGATGGCCTTTCGTATCTTTTCAGTCCATCTGTGCGCTCAAGAAACTGAATGGTTTAGACCACGGCAACTGTTGAACAGACAGGTTCCGTTACCACCCACGCACGTCCTTGAAGTTCGCTCCTGTGCTGGATCAAGCCAGCCAGTGATCCCGATCCCCCAGGGCTATATGGATTGACTTGACCTCCATATATTCCTCAACGCCCAGCATGCCGCATTCACGCCCGCTGCCGGAGCGTTTGAAACCACCCATGGGCTGTTCCGGACCGCCGACGATTGTGGTGTTCACCCAGCAGCGCCCTGCCCGTATTTTACGGATAACGCCAAGCGCCGTATCAATGTTCTTGCTCCAGACCGATGCCGCCAGGCCAAATTCAGTGTCATTGGCAATTTGCACTGCCTCTTCGGCCGTTTCAAACGGAATGACGGAAAGAACCGGTCCGAATATTTCATCCTTGGCGATCGCCATTTGCGGAGTGACGCCGGAAAAAAGCGTTGGCGCAATAAATCTGCCGCCATCAAGATCCACCGCGTGGCCACCACACTCGAGTTTGGCGCCTTCTGCCTGTCCCCGTTCAATATATCCCAGAATCTTGTTGTGGTGTTCCGGTGAGACAATTGCTCCCATTTGTGTATCGGGATCGAGTGGATCGCCGACCTGCACACGCGCCAGTTTTTCCATCACCTTGGCGCAGAACGCCTCGGCCACGCTGGCTTCCACAATCAGCCGCGATCCCGAGACGCAGCATTGGCCCGCATTGAAACAGACCCCGAAGGCCACGCCGTCGGCAGCATCGTCCAGATTGGCGTCGGCGAAAACAATCTGCGGATTCTTGCCGCCCAGTTCCAGGCCGACTTTTTTGAGATTGGATTTTGAAGCCATCAACACGCGCTCACCAACCGCAAGTGAGCCAGTAAAGGAAATCATGTCGACGTCATCGTGGTTTGACAGCGCTTCGCCCACCTCCGGCCCCATGCCGGTAACGACATTGTAGACGCCACTTGGCAGCCCGGCTTCGGCAAGGATATCGGCAAAGATAAGGCTCGTCGTTGAGGTCATCTCGGACGGTTTCAGCACCACTGTACAACCGGCGGCAAGAACGAACGGCATCCGTTCAGCCAAGACGATAAATGGAAAGTTCCAGGGCGTGATCAGCGCCACAACCCCGATAGGCTGACGGGTGACAAGACCCAACATCGCCTCCCCATAACCATTATGGGTTTCGCCGGTCACCATACGGGCCATGCCTGCCGCCGCCTCATAGTGATCTGCGGCACCGCCGATCTCGGCTTTTGACTGGGAAATCGGCTTGCCGGTTTCCAACGTCTCCCAATAGGCCATTTCCTCCAGGCGAAGACGGATCCCCTCTGCAGCCTTGATCAGAATGCGTCCGCGCTCTGCGCCTGGCATATCGCCCCAGACATTCTCGAACGCATGCCTTGCCGCTGCAACGGCACGGTCCGTGTCTTCCTCCGTGCACAGGGCGACGGAACTGACCGGGACGCCATGGCCCGGGCTGATCCGTTCAAGCCGCGCATGATCATCGCCGGCGTTCCACGCCCCATCAATATAAAACCCGTTGCTGCGTGGTGTCTTGGGAAGAGAAAGGTGTTTTGTCATGTGATGGTTCCTCAAATCAGGTGAAACGAAAGCGCTTGAACAATTGGCGCACGCTGGCGCTGGAATAGCTGGCCACGGCAACGGCAAGCACGATGCCGATCACGATACGCTGCCAGTAGGGGTTGATGCCCAGCAGATTGAAAGCATTGGCCATCATCCCGATCATCAGGGCACCACACAGCGTGCCGGAGACCGTCCCGATCCCACCCATGAGCGACACACCGCCGATGGCCGCTGCCGCAATGGCATCCAGTTCCCAGCCGACGCCTGTTCGCACCGCCTCCCCTGATTGCATGCGTGCAACAAGCATGAGGCCGGCAAAGGAGGATAGAAAGCCGCTGATGGCATAGGTGACGATCTTGACCCGCGCGACATTGATCCCGGCAAGCCGCGCCGCCTCCTCATTGCCGCCCACCTGGTATATCTGTCGACCAAGCGCCGTGTAATGCAGGAAAAAGACCGAGATGGCACAGGCCAGAAAGAACAGGATGGCTGGAACCGGCAGGCCCAGCAAAGTGCCATCGGCCAACAGAAACAGCTCTTCAGGCAAGGTGCCGAAAATCGGCCGTGAGTCGGAATAGGCCATGGCCATTCCGCGTACAATCGCCATCGTTGAAATCGTCACAATGATCGGTTGGAATCGAAAGGTCGTGATCAGAACACCATTGGCGATTCCGATCAGGATGCCGGCACCCAGCGCGACATGGATGCCGACAATGGGCGGCAAAGTGGCCGAGAGCCCGGCGATCAGCACCGATGAAAGCGCCACGACCGATCCAACAGAAAGATCAAGCCCGCCGCCGATCAGGACAAAGCACATGCCAAGAGCAACGAAACCCAGCAAAGATGATTGCTTCAGAATATTGGCAAGATTGCCCGGCTCGAAAAATGTCGGTGACATCAGACCGAACACAAGGGTCAGAACAAGCAGAACCCAGACATACGGATAGGATCTAACGAGATTCGTCATTGTCACTCTCCCACCACAATGGTTTTCACAATGCCGTATTCGAGCACGTCGAAACTGCGTTCCACATCCAGATCGAATTCAAAGGTGCCTGCCTTGATTGGTTCAAGCGTGGCCGTAATCGTCATCGGTTCTGTCAATTTGCCGAATGACCATGCACGCCGGCCCCAGAATTCCGAGACCGATCGCGGATTTGGTGTCGCCTTCACAAGCTTGAAGCCCTTCCAGAAACCCAGATTTGTCATCAGTGAAAAATCAGCGGACTGGTCACCGCGCGGTTCGACCTTGATCACCAGATCCATCCTTTCACCCAGTGTCGCCGTCTCCGGCAGGACAACATCCCTGGAAGTGATCACAACCGGCGCATTGTCTGGCAAAACCCCGCTATCGACAGCCGCTGCAGCCGCACGGATCTGATTGAGAAAGACCTCGGCCTCACGGGTGGCATCAGAATCTGGATAGTTCGTCTTGAGTTCGGCAAACACCAGTTCGAAAGCTTCGCCATCAGCCGTTTCCTGCAAAAGGGTGGCGTAATTGCGCAGAATGTCGAAACGCAGGTCCGCGTCGATCACACCGGCATTGACGTCGGCCAACAGGCCGGCATAGGCAGATTTTGCCCTGTCCAGATCACCGCTGCCCCTTGCAGAATTTGCTATGCCGATCCGCGACAGGACGGCGTAATTGCTGTCGGGAAACCGATCGATGACATCCTCATACAGCGTGATCGCCCGATGATAGACCCGGGTCAGCTCCAGGTTGTTGGCGCGCGTATAGGGCGATTTCGCCAGATCGATCTGGTAGAGCGATGGGACTGCCTGATACAGGATTCCGTTCAACACCAGGAGAACAACGGCAATACCAGCAAGCGGTTTGAGCCATTCGCGGCTTTGACCTGGTCTGAGAAGGGAAATATCCTGCAGCCTTGCAAAAAGACCATGGTTTGCCGCCAACTGCAAAGTCACCGCAATGATGATGATTGCACCCTTCGCGACTTGCTGCCATGCGGGGCCAACGCCAAGCAGATTGAACAGATTGGCGACGATACCGATAATCAGAGCACCGACAAATGCGCCCCACACGGAGCCTTCTCCACCCCGTATCGCAGTGCCTCCGATCACCACGGCGGCGATCGCGTCAAGTTCCCAGAAAATGCCTGCCTGTCCCGGCTCGCCAGATTCCATGCGGCTTGTCAGGATGAGACCGGATATCCCGGCCAGCAAAGCGCAATAGAGGTAAGTCTTGAATTTGACAGACGCCACATTGACGCCGGACAGGCGCGCCGCAGTCTCATTTGCCCCGACCGCATAGATTTCACGACCAAAGACGCGCCATCGCATGATGTACCAGGTCACAAGCGCGGCCATGAAAAACAGGAAGGACGGAACCGGAAGTCCCAACAATGTTCCGCGTGACAGGAACATGAAAAAATCCGGGTAATCCGCATAGACAGGCTGCCCACCGGTATAGACAAGCCCCGCTCCCCGGGCGACGGTCATCAGGATCAGGGTCGCGACAAAGGGTTGTAGCCCGACAAAACTCACCAAGACACCGTTTGCAAACCCCACGCTCAGAGCAACAAGCAGCGGAACGGTTAAAAACAGAATAAACGGCGCGCCGGACACCCACAGGCTTGCAGCCACTGCGCCGGTCAGCGCGACAATCGAGCCCACCGACAGGTCTATGCCGCCGCCGATGATGACGACATTCATGCCGATAGCGACAATACCGATCAGCGAGGCGGCGCGGATCACATTGACGATGTTTTCGCCGGTCCAGAAATGTTCGGAGACGAGCCCTGCCGTTATCACCAGCACGGCGAGAATGACAAAATTGCCTTTGCCAAAGAATGCCTTAGCAGCAAGCATCATTGGGAAACCTCCGAGACATCGACATTTTTGCCCATGGCGTTGAGCATGATCCTGTTGAGATCAAAATCCTCGCGATCATAGGTATTGGTGACCTTGCCCAGATGCAGACAGATAATTCTGTCGCAAACACGGATCATTTCGTCGATCACGGACGAGATGATGATCACCGAATTGCCCTTGGACGTCAGATCCCAGATCAGGTCAAAGATCGCTTCCTTCGCACCGATATCAATGCCGCGCGTCGGCTCATCCAGGAGATAGATTTCCGTGCCGGCACCAAGCAGCTTGGCCAGAACGACTTTCTGCTGATTGCCGCCACTGAGATTGCCGACCGGCTGGTTCAGATTGGAGTATTTTACAAAAAGGCGCTTGCACAGATCGGCGGCAGCTTGCGATTCCTTTTGCAAATCGAGCCCGAAAAATCCGCAATGAGACGCCAGCGACGGCAGGGTCGTATTCTGACCGATGGGCATCGAAAGGATCAACCCTTCCGACTTGCGATCTTCGGGGGCCAGCCCCAGCCCCTGTTCCAGGGCCACCCTCGGAGACGACAGAACAGCAAGTTTTCCATTGACCTTGACTGTGCCTTCATCCAGACGGTCCGCACCAAACAGCGCTCGAACCAGCTCTGTGCGCCCTGCCCCCATCAATCCGGCTATTCCAAGCACCTCGCCCCGGTGCAAGGCAAGATCGACACCATTGAGATCAGGGCGCCTCGACAGGCCGCGCGCTTCGAGAACAACTTCATCGCGTTGCACGACCGCCCGATGCTTGGCTGTATCGTTGTTGACCGCATGGCCAAGCATCATGTTGACAAGCTCTGCCTCGTCAATTTGATCAATTGTTGACGCTCCCACATAGTCGCCGTCGCGCAAGACAATCAACCGGTCGCAGATTTGAAAAATCTCGTGCAGATGATGGGTGATCAGGACAATCGCAATGCCCTCATCACGCAGCGAACGTACAAGCTTGAAAAGATTATCGACTTCATCCTTGGACAATGACGCCGTCGGCTCGTCCATGATCAGAAGACGCGACTTCCGGCTCAGGGATTTGGCAATCTCGATGAGTTGCTGCTCGGCGATGCTCAATTGGCCCGCCTTTGAATCGACGGATGCCGTCAAACCCAATCGGGTGAGGATCTCGGCAGCCTCCCGGCGCATGGTCACCCAATCCAGTATGCCATTCTTCTTTTTCAGATGACCCAGAAATACATTTTCGACCACGGAGAGTTCCGGAACAATCAAAAGCTCCTGGTAAATCGTGCAGATGCCGTGCGATTGCGCCTCGATTGGTCCTGAAAAGGAAACCTCCGAACCATCCACCTTGATGGTGCCCTCATTGGGTCTGATGGCGCCGGCCAGCACTTTCATCAAGGTGGATTTGCCAGCACCGTTTTCACCAACCACGGCAACAATCTCTCCGGCATCGACGGTAAAATCAACACCCTTGAGCGCCTTGACACCCGGATAGAATTTGCTGATTCCTCTCGCTTCCAGAAACATGTTTCCCCCCAAAAATTTCAGAAATGATCAGCCCAGGCCAATGGCGCCTGTTTCAGCGAGCATTTGTTGCTGTGCCTCGCTCACGCCCAGTTCAGACAGCACTTCGGCCGTCTGGGCGCCAAGTTTTTGCGGAACCAGGCGGATCGGTGCGGTCTTGCCGTCATAGCGAACCGGGTTGGCGACCAATGTTATGGGATCACCATTCCAGGACTCGACCTGCACCAGATCACCGTTGTGCTTGACCTGAGGGTCTTCGGCAAGATCATCGTAATCATTAACCTGCGTATACCAGATCTTTCTCGCATCCAGCGCGCTGGCCCATTGTGCAAAGGGCTTCTCGCGCAGTTTTTCAGCAACGATGCTGGAGATTTCCTCGCGGCGGACATATGCATCGGACGGGTCAGCTTCAAACGGCAGGACGATGCCAAGCGCTTCAAGTGTGACATCGAGCGAACCGAGTGAAAGACCAATATAGCGGTCCGCAGTTGCATAAATGCCGTAGGGCGCTTCGTGGTACCAGCTGCCGATATGGGCGGGCTGCTGGGATCCTTCCGGTTTCTTGCCGTTGAAATAGCAAACAAGCGATTCCGCCTGAAGGTTCAGTGCCGCCGAAAACAGGTTCACGTCGACGCGCGCGCCTTTGCCCGTGCGGGTCTTTTTCACCAGCGCTCCCAGAATGCCTGCCGCGAAGATCATCGCTCCGTGATGATCCACTGCAGATGTTCCGACCAGGCGCGGGACTTCGCCAGTCTTGCCGGTAATCCATGCCAGACCAGACAGCGACTGGGCGATCATGTCCTGCCCTGGGCGATCAACATAGGGACCGTCAGCACCAAATCCGCTGGCCGACGCAAAGATCACTTCAGGATTTATGGATTTCAGCGCCTCATGGCCGAGCCCCAGTTTCTCCATCACGCCGGGCCGAAAATTTTCCGCAACGACATCTGCGCCCGCGATCAGCTTTTTTGCGATTTCCAGTGCGGCAGGGTTCTTGAGATCCAGACAGATACTTTTCTTGTTGCGATTGGCGACAAGATCAAGCGTCGTCTCTCCACCAGCCTTTTTGGCATTGTCCCCACCCCAGTGGCGCTGAAAGGCACCCTGAATCGGCTCAATAGCTATGACTTCTGCACCAAGGTCAGCAAGAAACTGTATACCGAATGGCCCCATGAGAAAGTGGTTGAAGCTGACAATGCGGATGCCCTCCAATGGCATAGGTAATTCCTTTCAATTTGAATGCCGCACGCATGATCTGCGGGGCCTACGGCTCATGAATGTCTATTCGTCTTTGAAGTCGGGCGGGCGTTTTTCAAAAAACGCCGCAAGCCCTTCCTTCTGATCGCGTGTGGTAAAGGCCAGCGCAATATTGCGACGCTCACGCTCAAGCCCGGCGGAAAGAGGCAACTCCTGTGCAGCTCTGACACTATCTTTTGCGAGAGCAAGTGCCCTGGAGGAATGCCGCGCTATCAGTTTGGCGATTTCAATGGCCCGCGCTTCGCATGCGCCATCATCAACCACTTCCCCGACCAGCCCCATCTGCAGCGCCTCTGCTGCACTGACAGTTTCACCGGTCAGGATCATTTTCATGGCGGCATATTTGCCCACAAGCCGGATCAGCCTTTGTGTTGCTCCGTCCCCCGGAATATGCCCCAGCTTGATTTCGGGTTGACCAAACCTGGCGTTTCTGGCGGCAACCGCCATATCGCAAAGCATCACCAATTCATGGCCGCCTCCGACACAAAGACCCGAGACCGCAGCAACAATCGGGACACGGGCGCTTTCCAGCACGGCCCAATCTTCAGCGCGCTTGCGATTTTGAATGGCGGCAATTCCGTCGGCACGCATTTCAGCAATATCAGCCCCTGCTGAAAAAAACGCTTCGCCACCGGTCAGCACAATACACCGGCAATTCTTTTCGGATTCGGCCTGGCGAACGTGGTCTGCCAATTCAGCGATCATCGCGTTGCTCAGAGCATTGCGTTTTTCGGGACGATTGAGACGCAGTAGCAAAACATGGTCGCAGGGCGACTCGACTTGCACCAGAGAAGGTTTCACGGCCAGCATCCTAGAATTCGGGGAAACGGCAGCAGGCCCTGGACAAGCCAGGAACCTGCGATTTAAGCCAGATCGGCCTTAGCGAACGTATTGGGAATCGGCGTTATAGAAATCGTCGACATTTTCCAATGTGATCACCGGAGTTTCCGTGATGATGCGCTTTGGAACAGGCTCGCCTTTCAGAACACGAACAGCCATGTCGAGACCGAGAGCGCCGCCGGTCGCATAGATTGCAGTTGCCTGCAACCAACCTTCCTTGATGGCTTCAAAGGCTTCGCGCTGACCATCGACACCGACGAGGAAGACCTCACCGGGCTTGTAGCCGGCTTCTTTCAGCACGTTGATTGCGCCCAGAATCATCGGATCGTTGTGTGCGTAGATGACCTGGAAATCACCCCGGTATTTGGTCAACCAGTCTTCGACGATTGGAATTGCGGGAGCCAGATCATAGTTTGCAGGCTGCGCATCCAGACGTTTTACACCGGCATCACCTTCAATTTTGGACGTGAAACCCTCATGGCGCTGAATGGTTGGCGTGGCACCGGGAATACCTTCAAGCTCAAGGTAATTGAATTTCTTTCCGGCCTTTGCAACCGTATATTCGCCAAGCTTCTCACCGATTTGGAGATTGTCGCCACCAATGAAGACATTGTAATCTTCGCCGACAACTTCCCGGTCAAGCACAACCAGCGGAATTCCCGCTGCCTTGATGGCATTCACAGACGGCACAAGCGCCTGTGCTTCTCGGGGGCTCATCATGATGAGATCGACACCACGTGAGATCAGGTCTTCAACATCAGCGATCTGTTTCTCATTGGATCCACCTGCATCGGTATAGATGAATTCCTTGATCAGATCGGGATATTGTTTTGCCTGAGCCTCTGCGGATGTCACCATATAGGCGCGCCAGGGATGGTCCATCGTGTCCTGACTGAAGCCGATCGTCCAGGGTGGCGAACCAAATGGATAATCATCTGCAAATGCGGATGGGGCCGCTGTTAGCCCAAGGGCCAGCGCTGCCGCCGGAATCATGGAAATGAAATTGCGTCTGCTCGTCATATCTTCCTCCATTTATTATAGAATCCTCACTGGCATCACTGCATAAGTGAGATCAGCCCAAGTGAGATCAGCCCAGTCTCCCCGATCTCACCTGCAGCTTCGCAGAGCAGCAACGCAAGACGGCATGAACCTGACAATGGGACCATATGCGACTTCACGGCTTAGTCAAATGTTTATTGAATTTTTTACTGGTTTATCGATTTTATCCACTAAATTGCATAATTCATAGGATTAGATGGCTATTTTTCGTCATTACTCGCGAATTTTGGACATTTTTTGTGTGCATCAATAAATTTTCTACTAAATTATTTGCTATTCGCAATTTGTCCCGCTACTTTGCTGATAGAAGTTTCGCGTCACGGGAGGTGCGGCATTTATGTATGACTATATTATTGTGGGTGCGGGTTCGGCCGGATGCGTTCTGGCAAACCGCCTGACAGAAGATTCCAGCATCAAGGTTCTGCTGCTTGAAGCAGGCGGCCCGGATCGAAACCCGATGATCCACATACCTGGCGGATTCGGCAAGCTTCAAACACCAAGCGTCAACTGGTGTTATGCAACAGCGCCGCAAAAACACCTCAACAATCGTGAGCTCTGGTTTCCATTGGGAAAAACCCTCGGCGGATCGAGTTCCATCAACGGCATGATCTATATTCGCGGCCAAAAGGCGGATTATGACGGCTGGGCTGAAGATGGAAATGCCGGTTGGTCCTATGAAAACGTCCTCCCCTATTTCAAGCGCGCAGAATGCAATGATACCTATGCCGATGGTTATCATGGCACACAAGGGCCCTTGAAGGTATCCAACCAGCGTTCACCACATCTCCTTTCCAAGGCCTATGTGCTTGCAGCTCAGGAAGCCGGACACCGGATGAACCCGGATTTCAACGGAGACGACCAACTTGGAACCGGACTTTATCAGGTCACACAGCATGCCGGTCGCCGCGCTTCTGCAGCCGTATGCTACCTGCGACCAGCGATGAAGCGGCCTAATCTGACTGTCGTTACCCGGGCGATCAGCAAACGTGTGATCATCGAGAACCGGCGCGCCGTTGGTGTCGAATATATCAGAAACGGCAAGGCTGAAATCGCACGCTGCGAACGTGAGGTGCTGCTCAGTGCAGGGTCAATCGGCACGGCCAAGCTGATGCTTCTGTCCGGTATAGGCCCCACCGATGAGATCAGACCGCATGGCCTTGACGTGACGCACCACATGGACGGTGTGGGCAAAAACTATCAGGACCATTTGAATACCTATGTCGTATGCGATTTGAACGAGCCGATCTCCTATGATGGACAGCATAATTTTCCAAAGAACATCAAACACGGAATACAATACGCTCTGTACCGCAATGGCGCAGCCACCTCACCGGTTGCAGAGGGCGGCTGCTTCATCGACAGCCACGGCACCGGACGGGCCGACATACAGACACACATACTTCCCGCCTACGTTGTCAATGGTGCACGCACCTATGTCCCTGGCTATGGTTTGACGATCAACTCCTGCAATATGCGTCCGACCAGCCGCGGAGAAGTGACCCTGCGATCGGCCAATCTGCAAGACATGCCGATCATCAACCCGAATTATCACGACACCGAGTTTGACCGCGACATGTCGGTGCGCAGTGTGCGGCATATCAGGGAAATCATCGCTCAGCCCTCAATCGCCAAACATATCAAGCGTGAACGTTTTCCCAGCGCTGAGCGCAGGTCACCAGAACAGATCCTGGAATATGCACGTGACTATGCGTCGGTGGATTACCACCCCGTCGGAACGTGCAAGATGGGGACCGACGAGATGGCCGTCGTTGATCCTGAACTGAAGGTTCACGGCCTCGAGGGTTTGCGGGTATGCGACAATTCCATCATGCCCAAACTCAATAGCGGCAACACCAATGCTACGGCAATCATGATCGGCGAAAAGGCTGCTGCGATGATTTTGGGGGAACCGCCTGTGAGCGAAAAATTGCCGCAACGCACCTATTTTCCCGCCGCATGATCTGAAAGTTTGAAAGAGTCGCCATGGTTGAGTCCGGAAAAAAAGTTACAATAAAGCATGTCGCCGTGAGAGCAGGCGTGTCTCCTGCAACCGTTTCGCTGGTTGTTCAGGGCAAGGGAAACCTCAAGGATGAAACCCGGGAAGCCGTCAAACGGGCGATCCAGGAGACCGGTTACCTGCGCAAACCACTCGTGTCTCAATATGAAGTGGGCAAACAATACGTCCTCATCGTGGATGACATCTCCAATCCTTATTTTCATTCCCTTTACAAGGGGCTCGACAAGGGGCTTTCCGAAGCCGGCCATTTCGCCACGCTTCTGTCGTCAAATGACTCCGTTGCCCGTCAGACGCATTTGTTGAACGACCTTTGGAACTGCGACATTGGTGGCATCATTCTGGTGCCTGCAACAGGAACGAAAGAAGATGATCTTCAGGTCTGCGCAAACCGCGCGCACCCGGTCATCTTGGCGGTTCGCCGAATCGGCCAGACCAGCTTTGGCTATGTCGGCGCTAACCCGACCGTTGGCATGCAGATCGCCACAAATCGACTCATTGCGCTGGGCAATCGCAACATCGCCTTCGTGGGTGGCTATCAATCCAACTACGCCTATGGAGAGCGATATGCCGGGTTTGCCACCTCGTTGATGAACCACAAGCTGCAGCTGAATGCAGAATTCATTATCAATGGCGGTTCAACGAGAGAATTCGGCCGCGAGGCTGCAGAAAAACTGTTGGGCAAACACAACCGGCCCGAAGCTATCATCGCCTACAATGATCTGGTGGCAATAGGCGTTCTGGACGCCATTTACGCCGCCGGCCTTCAGCCTGGCAAAGACATCGCTGTCATCGGTTATGACGACATTCCGGAGGCTGCTTTGCAACGCGTCCCGCTGACGACCGTGGCGACCCCGGCATTCACTTTGGGAGAGGTCATTGCGCAAGCCATCAAGAACCGTACATCTGACGGAACCGAAGATAATCCGATCGACATCAGCTATCCTCCCCGCTTGATCATCCGTGAGAGCTGCGGAGGCGCCATGCAATCAACAAACGCCAACACGATCGGTGACGCCCATGGCTCTGCAGCAGATATCTGAGGGACGCTGGCTCAATCCGCCAAAGGCCTGGACCTTTGACAAGGATGCTCTCTGCGTTGAAACGGGCCATGAGACTGATTTCTGGCAAAGCACCTATTACGGCTTTCGCCGCGACAACGGTCATTTCTGGCACATTCCCGCGCCATCCGAATTTACCGCCACCATCACATTTCAGGGCGACTACGAAACGCTTTATGATCAGGCCGGCATGATGGTGCGCATAGACGATACGCACTGGATCAAACTGGGCATCGAGCATTCAGACGACATCACCAATTTCAGCATTGTGGTCACCCGTGGACAATCCGACTGGTCGGTGTTCGGTCAGCCATTGCTCTCGGGACCACAATCCGTCCGTCTGACCCTCAAGGACAACGCGCTGATTGCTCATTTCCAAAGACCGGACGAGAGCTGGCAACTGATGCGGGTCGCCAGTTTCCCCATGACGGCTGATGCCATGATCGGCCCAATGGCCTGCTCGCCACAGCGCGAAGGTTTCAAAGCCCGGTTTCTTTCCTTCCAGCTGACAGACCCAATCACCAACGCCTTGCATGGCTAAACACAGGTATTTCCTCATGTCCGATGTGATCGCCCCTCATATAAAAAACGCGCTCGACCTGATTGCCGAAAAGACGCTTCAGGACGAGACAATTATCGGTGCGGCATTTCCCTATGTGACCCTGCCGGATGGCAGCTGGGATACCATGTCAGTCGGCATTTCTGCCGGCTACACCGGCGAAGACTGGAGCCATGGCAATTGGTTCTGCGGCTTCTGGGTTGGATTGCTGCTGACAAGTTATCTGCATAGGAAAGATGAGAAATATCTCAAGCTTGCCCATGATCGCATGGTTCTGGTGGAAGAGCGGGCCAACGACGGCAACACCCATGATATCGGGTTTATCTTTCTAAGTTCCGCCATGCCGTTTTACAGAATTACCGGGGAGCAGCGTTTTCGTTCTGCCGCACTCAAGGCGGCTGACAAACTGCGTTCGCGTCTGGTGGTCACCGACAAGGGCGCCTACGTCTCCTCCTGGGGCCCAATGGAAGACCCCAGAGGCCGCGCCAGTTCGGCCATCGATACGATGGCGAATATCCCCTTGCTTTACTGGGCCGCCCGCGAAAGTGGCGACGCCAGTTTCCGCCTTGCGGCTGAAGCCCATGCGCAAATGACAATGCTGTCCTTCCGTCGTCCTGACGATACGCTCTATCATGCTGTGGAATACGACACCAAAACAGGTGAGAGATTGCGTGGCTACACGTTCCAAGGCGCGCACGATGAGAGCTATTGGTCACGCGGAACCGGCTGGGCCGTCATGGGTCTGGCAACAAGTGCCGCCAATTCCGGCAATATGGACTATCTTTCCCAGGCCATTGCACTGTCGGAAAAATGGTTCGCGTGCCTCGGCGACAAACCGGTTCCTCCCTATGATTTTGACGCCGAAGGCTCCGGTGTCCCGGAAGATTCGGCCGCAAGCGCCATCATGGCCGCAGGACTCCTTGATCTGGCCGACCTGCACCCGGATGCAGCCGTTGCAAGCCATTGGCGGGAAAAAGCCCATTGGCTCATTGAGGGGCTTTGCCGCGACTATCTGGCGACGGATCCAAAACATCGTGGAATTCTGCTACACGGATGTTATTCCGAGCCACATAAAATCGGCCCGGATGCAGCCGTGATGTTTGGAGACTACTTTTTTGCAGAAGCGCTCTGCCGGATCGCATTCCCCGACAAATTTGTCCCCGATTACCGCAAATGAGGACTATGGAAACCAAAAGGCGGCGCGACTGAAATATTCTGACCCCGGAGCTATTCGACTGTTATCGGATCAAGGCTCTGGAGCCTGACGCACAGGCGCCGCTGGGATGAATACGCAATCCAGGCGTGCTTTATATATTTGCTACACTTAGTTTTTACTTATTCCCGCGCATTGGGCTTTGCGACATGACAACAAATAGTCCATGCTTGCAGTATTCTGACAACAACAAAGGTGTGGCGCCATGTCACTTGGAGATCGTTCACCGCGTCTGGCGGTTCTGATTGATGCCGACAATACGTCGGCCAAAATTGTCGACGGGCTGTTTGAGGAAATTGCCAAGATCGGCGAAGCCAGCGTACGCCGCATCTATGGTGATTTTTCCAGCGCCCGCTCAAAATCCTGGGCTGCCGTTCTGGCGCAGCACGCCATTATTCCGCTGCAACAATTTGCCTATACGACCGGCAAGAACGCATCTGACATCACCCTGGTGATTGATGCGATGGATCTGCTGCATAGCGGACGTTTTGATGGATTCTGTCTGGTTTCATCCGACAGTGATTTTACCCGGCTTGCAGCGCGCATACGCGAAGAAGGCATCGACGTCTTCGGCTTCGGAGAACAAAAGACGCCGGAGAGTTTCCGGCAAGCCTGCCGCCGGTTCATCTACACGGAAAACCTCCTGCCGGCCCCGCCGCCAACGACCAGCGGTGAAACCCAGACTATCCGCTCACTGCAGCAGCCCAGCGCAGCAACCCCGATCATCGAGAAGGTGATCGCGCAATTGGACACGGAAGACGGCTGGGTCCCACTGGGTGCTGTCGGCACCCAACTGGCAAACCTGGCATCGGACTTCGACCCCAGAACCTATGGAGCACGCAAACTGAGCGACCTTGTGCGCAGCACCAAAGCCTTCGAAATTGATCGCCTCGATAGCGGCGCATTGCGCATTCGCAACAAGCCCAAGGCATCGTCGCAGCGTAAAACCAAGTGACATGAGGTTTGCTGCCATTGGATATTTCACCCCTTGGCCAGAGCAGCGTCACAGGTAAACCAAATGCGGTCCGTCGTCGTCCGTGAAGAATTCCTAACCATCTGTATTCACTGATGGAATGA